>Ga0307421_1000122_pt1 | contig 48663 bp, 40 predicted proteins | sample SalMarWE160270MG_FD_202163 | JGI IMG/M metagenome (GOLD analysis project Ga0307421, IMG submission 202163) | Salt marsh sediment microbial communities from the Plum Island Ecosystem LTER, Massachusetts, United States - WE1602-70 | ecosystem: Environmental > Aquatic > Marine > Intertidal zone >... | reverse complement strand
TACCAGAGATACACAGGGCCTGACCTGTGCCGGCAGAAAAAAATCATGTCCTTCCCGTGGGCATGTATGGCATTAAAAATATCCATCCATCCTCCGGCTGCATAAATGAGAAACACATCTACATCAGGTGTACTTCTGAGCTTTAAAGCCTCATCTTTACTGCGTATCCCCGCAAGAGGTTTGATTTCTAAAGAAAAATCGGCCCTGGCTTTGACTGCTGCCAGCTCTGCTCTTATCCGGGATCCTTCTTCTTCTGCATCCTGTTGGGTCTGAATCCCACCCCATGACCTCCAACTCCTTTGATGACGGCGTTTTGGAGTGCTGTACGTTAAAACCGGCTGCACGATCAAGGGAATGCGGGCGAACTCCAGTTGATCCTCAATGCTTCCATCCTTCACTTTTGCCCATGAAAGTCTTCCAAAGGCGGTGCTGGCCAAAGCAGTGGCTCCCATACAGTTCAGAAAATCCCGTCTGGATATTCCATTTGAAAGGAGTGCTTCTCCCTTTTTTGATTCATTTTTTTTCATACGAATACTCCTCTTTGGAAGCCCCTCCTTGATGACTGACTCTTATTAGCCTGGGTTAGTTATAGTCAAGCATAATTTCCTTGTCTTCTTTGAGAAGATAAGGGGCGACCTTTTCTATTTCCTTTAATGACGGAAGTTTGCTGTGAGCTGTGAGATACTTCAAAGGAATGGGATGGGTTCCTATGACCACAGGCAGTTCATAATAACTCTCTATAAAATTCTTGAAATAAAGCGTGTAGGGGCAGGGAGGATATCCCACCACAAAACCTGTGGCCAGATGAATGACTTCCGCACCGTTTTTTTTCATCTCTTCCGGAACATATTCCACGTTCACACCGGGGCACCCTCCGCACTGGCCAAAACCCACAACATCAAGCATCATACTGTCAGGATATTTAGAAAATCCACCCACATGCTCCCTCATAGACCGGAGACACTTCCCTCCCCCGCAGCTCTCATACCTAGCACAGATAATAATCCCTATTTTTTTTTTATCCGATCCCTCCTTCAAGGAAGAAAATATTTCCTTCCGGTTCAAATCCGGGCTTGCCAACTTACGGGTTCCTATGGCTCCGAGAGAAGCCATGCCAAACACAGAATGCTGGAAAAACTCTCTCCTGTTTTGTCTCTCTTTAAATAAAGACATAAGACCTCCTTTCTCAATAAGCAAAAACACAGCCTAATTGACTGTCTTTGAAATAAAATAATATAGGCAACAAACACAGCCAGTCAATATAAAACTCAAACCATAAGGAATATTATCACAGCCCGATGTACTTTGACTGAACGAAATAATTGATATATTATCAGTACTTGGTTTATTAAAATAATGGTAAGGCGATATATATACTCATAAATAACTAAATTTATTAGGAAGGAGTTAAATATATGCAAAAATATGATGTCATTATAATCGGTGGAGGGGCGGCAGGGGTTACCTGTGTCATTTCAGCTCACACAATTTACCCTGACAAAACAATCGCTCTCATCAGAAAAGAAAAGGTTGCTTTAATCCCCTGCGGTATTCCTTATATAATCCATTCTCTAAATTCGGTCGAAGAAAACATACTTCCCGATGAACTGATCACAAAAACAGGAGCGGATTTAATCATTGATGAAGTCATCGAAAAAGAAGAAAAAACTCTAAAACTGAAAAGCGGCAAGGAAGTCGGCTATGATAAACTTGTCATAGCAACGGGCTCTGTGCCTCTTTTGCCTCCCATTCAAGGCATTACAAAAGAAGGCATTTTTTCTGTAAAAAAAGATTATGAATACCTCTCTCAAATGAAAAAGTATGCGGAAAAATGTCAAGATATCGTGATCATCGGTGGAGGCTACATCGGAGTGGAGATGGCTGACGAATTCATAAAAAACGGGAAAAAAGTGACCATGGTAGAAATGCTGGATCGACTCCTGCCCACCACAATGGACCGTGAATTCGGCAATAAAGCACAGGAGATACTTGAATCTCAAGGGGTCGAAGTCATTGTGGGTCAAAGAGTGAATGCTATTCAGGGAGACAAGAAAGTAACAGGTGTTGTACTGGATAACAAAAAAGAGATAAAGGCTGATATGGTTCTCGTCTCTGCAGGGGCCAGGCCGAATGTGACTTTAGCCAGCGGATTCGGACTTGCCGTGCACCCAAGGAACGGCATATGGGTCAACGAATATCTGCGTACTTTTGATAAAGATATCTTTGCCATTGGGGACTGTGCGGCGAAATATGACTTCTTTACAGGAAATTTCTCAAACATAATGCTGGCTTCGACCGCCATGGCCGAAGGAAGGCTGGTGGGATCGAACCTCTTCGAGATCAAAGTCATGAGAAAGTTCATAGGAGTCCTTGGTTCCTTTTCCACAAAAATAGGGAATACCGCATTTGGCACCAGCGGTCTTACCGAAGAAAAAGCAAAGGAAATGAATATGGATTACATTGTTGGGACCGCGACCACAACCGACCGGCACCCCGGAAAATTACCGGGCGCCTCAAAGCTCTTTCTAAAACTCATATTTTCTCGTTACTCCCATACCCTCCTGGGAGCCCAGATATACGGAGGCGATTCAGTAGGAGAAATGGTCAATATGTTCTCGGTCATGATTCTGAATAAAATGACGGATATGGATATAGATAACCTCCAGATAGGCACCCACCCGCTTTTATCCGCATCCCCTATTGCATACCCGGCTATTAACGCATCTGTGGACGCTATAAAAAAATGGTATGAGTACAGGAAAAAATAAGAACGATACAATACGTTTTTCCAGATAAATGAGAACAGACGGTTTTTATGGGAAAACAAGGAGAAATATGAGCAAAAAAACAAAATATGGCATTGCTATCTTAGCTGTCCTCTTTATTTTGACTCCTTTACCGGCTCAAAATCCTCTAGGCAGTGTGCATGTAAACGGAGGACTGTCCTGGTTTTTAAAAGAGAATATTGACTCGGGATTCGAAACCGGATTCGGATTTTCCATTCCTCTATTAAGAAATACAGCTCTTGTTTTCAACTTCGTTTACTGGAAAAGCAGTGTGCATGAAGAGACTGACGGGCTTTATAACGGTACCATAAGCATGGCTCCGTTCCAGGCATCCTTGTATTACCACATTTTAGAAAGCAAAGGATTTATTCCATATGTGTTCGCAGGAGCCGGCATGATTTTCACTCACTTTGACATGGAGGATTTGATAACCATACCTGAAGTATCCATAAACCAGAAAGTGAATAACGGAGTCAGCTTTCACGGAGGCGCAGGTTCTCTTCTCAAATTAAACGATCATCTGGCTCTCTTTGGTGAGGTTTGTTTTTTATACAGAAAAGCAGAGGGTACGACCACTATCACGGACATGAACAACGGGACCTCAACTGAAAAGTTCCCTCTGAATCTAAACTCCTTAGTTCTTAGGTTCGGCATCAAATATTATTTATAAAAAAGAGATCTTTAGATTGATAAGGAGATGTCAATGAAAAAAACACTTATTCTAGGGTTCATCTGCCTTCTGTTATCCTCTTTTGGCTGGACAGAGGTTGGAGATGTCCTCAAAGTAGTAGAAACCCCCGGACCCTGCCCTACAGGGCTTGCATGGGATGGCAGCCACTTATGGATCGCCGATTCCTATGAAGACAAAATCTTTAAAATTGAACCAACAACAGGAAAGGTCATCAAAAGCTTTGACTCTCCCGGCTATAATCCGGAAGGCCTGGCATGGGACGGAACAGCTCTCTGGCACGTGGACTCAGGAGAAAAATACATGTACAAGATAGATCCTGAAACAGGAACGGCCACAGCTGTTTTAGAATCAAACAGTTTATATCCCAGGGACCTGGCATGGGACGGCGAGTTTCTTTGGATGACCGATTACAGACGTGATATCATCATCAAGGTATCTCCTGTTGACGGGATGATGGTACAGAACTTCCCTTCCCCTGCGGGGGAACCGGCAGGCCTGACATTCGACGGGAAATATCTCTGGGTTACGGACAGAGTCGATGACAGAATCTACCTTGTCAATCCCTCTGACGGCCTCTGCCTTTCCTCTTTCCGGAGCCACGGGCCTTTTCCTTACGGCCTTGCCTGGGGCGAAAACGCTGTCTGGAATGTCGATTATGAAAACAGGGAAATATATAAAATCAAAGTCTTCTGCCAAGACTTTTTGGCTCAATGGGACGAGCGCCATATGAATCTCCATTTTATCAAAGAATTTCGAAACTACGGCCCGGGAAATATCAAATCTCTCGATATCTATCTTCCGATACCGAGAAGCAGGGATAACCAGGAATTAGTGGAGCCTCTTCAGTTCGATCAGGAGCCCACTGAAATCATCACTGATAGTTGGGGGCAAGAAATCGCCCATTTCCATTACGAGAATCTTAAGAAAAATTCAGTGGTAAAACCGGGTTGGAGTGTGAAGGCAAAGATCTTTTCTACAGAATACTTTATATACCCAGATAAAGTGGGAAAGCTACAGGATATTCCCAAAGACATAAGAAATAAATACACCGCAGATGGTGATAAATACAGGATCAATGACCCGTTCATCCAGAACCTGGCGCACAAAATCGCCGGAGAAGAAACAAATCCCTATTGGATAGCGCTTCGCATTTTTGATTATCTGGGTGAAAACTTAAGCTACAACCTCAAACCATTGGGAGGATGGAATCCAGCGCCCACTGTGCTGCGGCGCGGCACAGCTTCATGTTCTGAATATTCCTACTGCATGATAGCCTTATGCCGGGCTTTAGGCGTTCCCATAAGATATGTAGGGGCTGTAAGCCGCAGAGGCGATGACGCAGGAATCGATGATGTGTTTCACCGCTGGACAGAAGTCTATCTACCCAATTTCGGATGGATCCCTTTTGACGCCAACAAAGGTGACTCTGCTTCCCCCGGAAGAAAAGTGCTGGGAATCGGAAATGTGTCGGCCCGCTATATCATCACAACTGAAAACGGAGGAGGAGACGATTACCTGTGGTTCGGGTACAACTACGGATTCAAATGGACCTCTGAAGGAAAATGCAGGATCGATGAGAAAAGTTACGGGCTGTGGTCGCCTTGGGGAGAGAAAAAATACAAAAAGCCTGTGGAAGTGAAAAAATAAAACCTCAGGTTTTTACAAAAACAAGAAGAACTCCTGCTGTTACGGTAAGGACAAGAGAAAAATAGAAGGGAGCTGTCATTCCAAAGCTCTCCCATAAAAGCCCAGCAATAAAAGAAGCAGGAAGAGTGCAAAGACCTGTTATCATCTGGAACCCTCCCAACCCGCTGGCACGGAATTGTTTGGGAGCAAGCTCGCTTACAAATGCAGTCTGCACCGGTTCGAGCGCCCCTTTGTGAGCCCCATACAAAATAAAAGCTAAAATAACAGATAGATAACTTTTTCCCAGAATCAGAAAAACAAGCACAACCGCCCATAAAACAAAAGAGAGAAACAGCACCGGTTTTCTTCCAATCCTATCGGCAAGTCTTCCCATGGGAATGGACAATAAAAAGGCTGCCGCAGAAAATATGAGGTACAATACCGGAATAAAAGTTGTTTTAAAGCCATATTCATTACTATATATCAATAAAAAAGAATAACTGAAAGCACCCAAAGTAAAAATCGAGCTCAATAAAAGAAAAAGTTTATAATTTCTGTTTAAGTATTTTAAGGAAATCCCTTTATAAAGCTTTATCTTCTCTGGCTTTTTCTCTTTGATAAACAAAATTATCAATGCCACACTCATTAAAGTCGGAACAGCCGCAAGGAAAAAAAGCAGTTTATATCCCAGAAGTTTAAAAAAGACAATGCACAGAATGACTCCAAATACAGCCCCCAGATGATCCATAGCCCGAATATACCCGAAACTTTTTCCCCTGTTTTTTTGCACTGAAATATCTGCGACATAGGCATCTCTTGGCGCACCTCTTATTTTCCCACTCCTATCCAATACCCGAAAAGGGATCAAATGGGTCCATACCGAAGACAAGGCATAGCCAATACGCGAAAGGGCTCCCAATAAATAACCGACCCATATGAAAATCTTTCGTCTCCTCATTCGATCAGAAAGGTACCCGGCTAAAGCTTTGGATAAAGATACAAGAGCATCCCCGAGGCCATCGAGAAATCCCAAAGCTGTCATATTTGCTTTGAGTATCTGGGTCACAAAGAGCGGCCATACAGGATAGATTATGTCCGAACCCATATCATTCAAAAACGATGCCGCGGCAAAAGTCCGGATGATTTTTTTAGATTCTTTTTGTTTCTCTTGCATCTCTTTTGGAAAAACCCTTTTTGAAGCCACATTCTAGTACAAAATCATGGTGATTACAACTTCACTTCCCAGGATTAATTTTCCCTTGAATTATCAGTATTAATTGAATATGATTTTCTCATCTGCTGAATTTTAAAGGAGAAAAAAATGAGTTTTCATTTAAAAAACATGAAAAAATCAAGCGTTTTGTTTTTTTTGACAATAACCGGATTACTCATGATATTCGGCTGTGCCCAAAACAAAACAGAGGAGTCCATAATGCCTCCAATAACAGAAAAGATACCAAAGGAATTAACCATTCACGGCGATACCCGGATCGATCCATACTATTGGATAAACCAGCGTGATAACCCCGAAGTCATAGAATACCTTAAGGCTGAAAACGCCTATAAAGAAGCTGTCATGAAGCACACGGAAGAGCTCCAGGACAAACTCTACAACGAAATCATAGGAAGGATAAAAAAGACAGACATGTCGGTTCCCTATTTAGACAACGGATATTATTATTATTCCCGCTTTGAAGAAGGAGATGACTATCCTGTCCATGCGAGGAAAAAAGGCACTCTGGATGCGGAAGAAGAAGTCATGCTGGATGTCCAGGAAATGTCTGAAGGGCATTCGTTTTATAGTGTGACAGGGCTGAGTGTCAGCCAAAACAACAATTATCTGGCTTATGGTGTGGATACGGTCAGCCGAAGGAAATACACCATTCACATCAAAAATCTCTCTACGGGGGAAATACTCAAAGATGCCATCCCCAACACAACCGGAAGGGCTGTCTGGGCCAATGACAATAAAACTCTTTTCTACACAACAAAAGACGACACTCTCAGAGGGTTTAAAATATTCAGGCATGTTATGGGTACAGACTCCTCTCAGGATGTTGAGATCTACCACGAAAAGAACAACACGTTCTCCACAACCATTTATAAAACCAAGTCAGACCGGTTCCTCATCATCGCCTGCTACCAGACCCTATCAACAGAGATGCGTTATCTGGATGCCAATAATCCTGCAGGCGAATTTCAACTATTTCAGGAAAGAGAAAAAGACCACGAGTATTCAATATCCCATTATCAGGATAAATTCTATGTCGTAACCAACTGGGATGCTAAAAATTTCCGCCTCATGGAGACAGATATCGATCATACTGACAAATCCAGCTGGAAAGAGGTGATCCCCCACCGGAGTGAAGTTCTTCTCAACGGCATTGATGTCTTTCAGAACTACCTTGTCCTGAGCGAAAGGAAGGACGGCCTTCGACAGATAAGGGTTATGAGCCAAACAGATGATAGGGATTATTACATCAATTTCGAAGACGAAGCTTATGTAGCTTATCCTACCAGCAATCTTGAATTTGATACCGAAGTTCTGCGCTTCTCCTATTCCTCTCTCACCACTCCCCGGTCCGTATACGACTATAACATGAAGAACGGAGAGAGAGAACTGCTCAAAAGGGAGGAAGTGATTGGTGAATTCGATCCTGACGACTATCAAAGCGAGCGCTTTATGGCTACAGCACAGGACGGAGCCAAGGTCCCTGTTTCTCTGGTTTATAGAAAGGGAATGGCTAAGGACGGAAAAAACCCGCTTCTTCTTTATGGCTACGGCTCTTACGGAGCCAGTATGGACCCGAGTTTCAGTTCCGTGAGACTGAGCCTTCTGGACAGAGGATTTATCTATGCCATAGCTCATATCAGGGGTGGCTCTGAGATGGGCAGAGGCTGGTATGATGATGGAAAGCTGCTCAAAAAGAAAAATACCTTCACTGATTTTATTGACTGCGCCGATTATTTAATCCAGGAAGAATACACCCGTTCAGATAAACTTTTTGCCATGGGCGGAAGTGCCGGGGGCCTGCTTATGGGTGCTGTGCTGAACATGAGACCGGACTTATGGAAAGGCGTGGTGGCAACTGTTCCCTGGGTTGATGTGGTGACCACTATGCTGGATGAAAGCATCCCTCTTACTACAAGCGAATTTGATGAGTGGGGAAATCCCAAAGACAAAACATACTATGAGTACATGCTCTCTTATTCCCCTTATGACAATGTCACAGAACAGGATTATCCGGCCATACTGGCAACGACCGGACTTCATGATTCTCAGGTCCAGTATTTCGAGCCGACCAAGTGGGTGGCCAAATTAAGAGATTTAAAAACAGATGACAATCTCATTGTTTTAGATGTTGACATGGAATCAGGTCACGGAGGAGCTTCAGGGCGTTTCAAGCGCTATAAAAGAATTGCGCTCGAATACGCTTTTATGCTGGATCTTCTCGGAATCTCAGAGTAGCTGTTCCGCAAATCTTATTTTTTCTCATATTCGAGAGACCACTGGACCGAAGTGTTTTCTCCGGATCTCAGCTCAATGATACGGAGGATTCCTTTTTTCTGAATGTTTTCTTTTTCAGCCCCAGTGCAGGAGAATTCCTTGAAAACATATCCCTCAGGCTCTGCTATATACAACGTGTAACCATCCCGGCCCACCACTTCACTCGCGCCTGAAAGTGTGCTGCCCTTCCATCCAACTTTGCTCAGTTCATAACCGCAGGATATATGACGGTTTGTCGCAATGATTTGAGGATAGTCTTTCCTCTCTCTTATACAAAAAAGCTGGCAGTTGTATTTCGGATCTATCCTTCCCGGGCTAAACTCTTCTGTAAATCTCCCCAATAACTTCTTTGACCAGAACTCAAATATAAAATATTCTTTATCCGGACTGAGACCCAAATCATCAAAAGAAATCCTTTTGATATCACTGTCTATCCTCCCCAGCAGCATCCAGCTCTCAAACGGAGTGTTCATCTCCATAAGATACAAAGAGCATCTCGGAGCCTGCTCTCCGTCAAAAACCCTGGGGCCCGAGCCGCTGACCTCTGAATCGATCCGGCTTAACAAACCGGAACGTGAGGGATCAATATCGAATATCTGCCCGGGCAGGGTGAACAAAACAGGCACGGTTCTTTTCGCAGGCTCAGCCTTTTCTGTCCTGTAAATCTCAGGTTTATCAGTCAGCATATACAGAGAACCGGTCAAAGACGTGACCATTGTGGACCGGTAGGCTTCCTCGTCGCTTAGCTCGATATGGTCAGGGTCATTTCTCCATATCACATTGTTAAAGGAGTTGTACTGAGCAAGGCCGCCGTATCCGAATCCGTCAGTTCCTATCCGGCATCCGTCTATGATCCCTATTAATTCAGGCCTTATCCCCCAACATCCCAGAAGAAAGCTTTCTTCTCCGATTTGATCCCGGACAACCCTCACAACTTTCTGGTAGGAAGAAACAAGATCTCTATCTCTCTCTCTAAAATACTGTGAATAGCTGTTGTATCCTTTGACAGATAATTTAAAAGTATTGCCCGAAGAAGATGATCCCTCGGGAACGATTTTGACTTCAGAAGGGTGATCCACAGACAGAACCCAGTCATAACACCTGTCGTATACAGCCCTGTTTAAAAGGCTTGTGCTCAGTCCCACGCTATGGCGCACGACAAGAAGGGCATCCTCCGGTCTCTCCGCCTCGCAGGGAAAAGCCTGCCGGCTGGCCATAATCATTCCTTTAAGCTCCAACGGATTTTTCCGGGATGCCCATTTGAAAACCTGTTCAATCCCTTCTTTATCACGGTCCTCTATGACATTGAACGCTGTATCCTGGCCGCATCTTCTGATGGAACAGAAACTGAAAATACATTTACGCAAGACAGGAGAATGAAAAAAAAGAGGGTAAACAGTTTTGTTCTTTTCATGGTGTCCTTTTTCAGAGAAATTTTTTTACAACAGCCAACTCAACGGCTGTGCAGATAGAAATACTCTTTTACCAAACTAACAGAAAAACAGAAATGCCCTTATTCTTTTACCTGTTTACAGCCTGTGCCAGCCTTTGCTGAGCCTGAGATAAATTTTCAAGCTCTTTTTCCTTGGCTTTAATGGCTTTGTTGGTCTTTGAATACTGGCTTATCAAAGCCGCACCGATTGCAACTGAAACAGCGCCGAGAGCGATCCAACCCGCTCCTCCTCCACTGGATACACTGCTTCTTCCTCCCCCTTCTGATACACCCGGGCGTTCTCCCTGTTTGGATTCAGATTGAGTGTACTGATAAAAACAAAGTCCTCCTGCCGCTATCAGGCCTATGGAGCCCAACAAATAGCCGGTCTTTTTTTTCTTAAGTGAACGAATCTCTTCATCAAGTGATATATCTTCTGCAGCCTCCTGAGTAAAAGCCATTCCTTCTAAAAAGGATCCGCTTAAGGGGAAAAAAACAGCTCTCATGTTGGCTCTGTTTGTGTAATCGGTTTTCAAAGAAAATTCCTGGACTGTGACACTGTCATTATCTGACTGATATGTGTCCGTTGAAAACGCAGGAATTGTGATAAATTGAACAAAAGCAAACACAAGAAAAATAACAGCACTCTTTTTCATGTTCCCTCCTTTTAAAAAACTACATTGGAAACTTTATCCCGTTTTTTGAATAATTATATCAAAATAAAGAAGTGTGTCAATTTTTTTATGATTGATTGACCAGATTATCTCTTTATGGTATTTGTATAGACTTAGTTAGCATCAAAATGCATGACAAAGAAAAGAAAACCATCGGGATCCTTGGGGGAATGGGGCCTGAAGCCACGGCCTTTATGTTCAACCTTTTCATAGAGGAAGCAAAAACAGAAAAGGACCAGGATCACCCGAAAATAATCATTTTCAGCAATCCTGAGATACCACCCAGGACCGACGCCATCTTTAAACAGGGTGAAAATCCCGTCCCCCACCTTATAAGAGGCATATCCCTCCTTCAAAATGCAGGGGCTGATATTATTGTCATAGCTTGTGTCACAGCGCATTACTTCATACAAGATGTTATGAAAGAAAAGGACTTCAGATTCATAAGCCTTCTTGATGAAGCGGTCAAATGGGTAAAAACAAATTTTCCTGGCCTTCAAAAGGCAGGCCTTTTATCCAGCAGCGGCACCATCAAATCGGGTATTTTTCATAACATTTTTGAAAAAAAAGGGATCCAGCTGATAAATCCTGATGAAAACGAACAAAAAATTATCATGGACGCTATATTCGGGAAAAGAGGAATAAAAGCCGGATATAAAACCGGGAACAGCCGCCAGAGTATTGTCCGGGCCGCCATTTCTCTAATAAATAAGGGGGCTGAGGCTGTCATAGCAGGATGTACTGAGATCCCGCTGGTTCTTAAGGCCGAGGATATAAATGTTCCTTACATCGAACCCATGCATATAACCGTAACGGCTGCTTTAAAAGAAGCCGGATACAGCACAAGGTAAGAAACCTTAATGGAGGCTTAATGTGAAACAAAACAAGACAACTGTTAATAAATGGATCATTTTACTGTCTCTTCTCACGTGTGTGTGTCTCCTTTTCACAGCGCCGTCTCTGATTGAACCTAAAAAAGAAGGAGATATGGAAAGCTTCCTGGCAACAGGATGCACTTCCATACTTGTCGGTAAAAATGCCTCCACAGACGGTTCTGTAATGACGACACATACGGCTGACTGCGGGATGTGCGACTGGACCTGGCATCATGTCCCTGCAGACGAACATGGATCAGAAGAAGTAAGAAAAATTTATCACATAAACCAAATAAAGACATGGCCTCCTGAACAGGGAGGGAAATGGAACATGGCCTATCAAGAGGGTTATACAGGATTGGATATCCCTCAGGTCGCTCATACTTATTCATATCTCCATGGAGTTTTCGGGTACATGAACGAACACCAGCTGGCTATGGGAGAGTCCACCATAGGCTGCAGGAGAGAGATGAGAAATCCCACCCCGGCTGCCAAGATGGATATAACCATGCTGACCCTCATTGCCATGGAGAGGTGCCAAACAGCGCGCGAAGCCATACAACTCATGGGCTCCCTTGCTGAAAAATACGGTTATGGTTTCCACGACAGCGGAGAGATGCTCGCGGTTGCAGATCCTGAAGAAGCCTGGATTTTCGAAATCATGCCTGTAGGGCCATTATGGACACCCGAGAGCGGGGAACCCGGTGCTGTCTGGTGCGCTCAAAGAGTTCCCGATGACCATGTGAGCGTCTGCCCTAATGAATCCAGGATAGGAGAAGTCGATCCAAACAACAAAGACCTGTTTTTGGCATCTCCTAACATCATATCCTTTGCTGTCAAACACGGTTATTATGACCCGGAAGGCGGACGGCCTTTCAACTGGAAAAAGGCATATTCGCCTTCTGAAGGAAGCGCTCAATCCAGTGGAGGCCGGAGAGGGCGGCTGTGGAGATTCTTTGACCTTGTCGCTCCTTCCAAAAATTTCAAGCCTAACGTACCAAATATGGAGCTTCCGTTTTCAGTGAAACCGGATAAAAAAATCTCCCTTAAGGATGTGATGAATTTTACACGGGATAAATATAAAGGGACCCGATTCGATCCTTCAGAAGGAATCAAAGCAGGCCCTTTCAACAATCCCAACCTTTTCCAGGGTTTTCGATTCAAAGGCGAGCGCTACAACAGTCCCCGGTGCATTTCTGTCAATAGCGTCGAATACACCACTATCACTGTGTGCAGAAGCTGGCTTCCTGACTCGATAGGGGGAGTTGTGTGGCTGGCTTTTGGTGCTCAGGACACTTCCTGCTATATGCCTCTTTATGCCGGGATAAACGAGGTCCCTGAATCCTTCAGTATTGGAGACCACTGGGAATTTGACAGAAATTCTGCCCGCTGGGCCTTTGATTATGTGGATTTTCACACTCAGGTGATTTATTCTCACGCCATAGAGGACGTGAAAAAAGAAATACAGATCTGGGAAGACGGAGCCTTAAAAAAAGCTCCGGCAATTGAGGAAACAGCTCATAAGCTGTATACGGAAGATCCGCTTCTTGCAGAAAAATTCCTCACTGATTATTCAATTTCCAATGCCTTAAGAACCATTGAAGCCTGGTGGAAACTGGGGGACAGGCTTCTTGTCAAATACAATCATTTCCGTATCTACGATCCGGAACAAAGAAAAATCAGGCGCCTTTCTTTTTCAGAAGAATGGATAAAAGCTCTTATAACACATGAAAATCTGGAACCTGCAGGGAGATGAACAACAAAAATGTTTTTTTATAAAAAAACATTGATTTTTATTCCGGGGAAATATAACCTATTTTTAGCTTCTCGTTAAAAAAGCACCTTATGTGCCGATACAACAATAAAGAATATGTGGGAAAATAAGAAAGAAGAAGAAATAGAATATCAGGTTTATCAAAATATTGTTTAGGAGGTTACGGAATGGAAGAACGGAAAGAAGTCACTTTCGGAGAGTGGTTTTTAACCCTTTTCTTAATGGCAATTCCCATTGTCAATCTTGTTCTTCTTTTTGTTTGGGGATTTGGGTCCAATACAAAAATAAGCAAGGCTAACTGGGCCAAAGCAAGCCTCGCCTGGATGGCCATTGCTATCGTTTTTTATCTGGTTGTTTTTGTCATTCTGCTGGGTATCGGGATAAATCTCTCCAAATAAATTTAAAAGAAACCTTTATTTCCAGTAGCCGGGAGATGGCTGATGCCCATCGCTCTGCTTCCGGTTTTTTTTCTTTTATTTTTTATCAATGACTTTTTGGCTCAGTGTTTTTCTGGCTGTTCTGGCTTACACCCTTCTTTCCAGCGGTTTTGTCTTGATGAAAAAAGGCATATCCTGGATAGGCTATAAAGAGAAAAAAGATAGAAAATATTATAAAAGCCTTTTGATCTGGGTAGCAGGCTTTGTGATCATGAACAGCTATATCGTTCCTAACGCCGTCGCACTCAAATATCTTGAACCTCATATTGTATCTGCATTTGCAGGGTGGGGGGTCGTGGTTCTTGTCTTTCTCTCCCATGCCGTTCTTAAAGAAAACCTGTTCAAATCCGATTTTATCTTTTCCCTGGTAATCTTCATCTCAATAATATCATTGAATATTTTCGAACAGAAAAACGACCAGGCTATCGTCAAACTGCCTTATCTCATTTCCGCCTCTTTACTTCCCTTGTTCATCATTGCTCCGGCTTTTTTAAAACCTGTTTCAAAAAGACTGAAAACACTTTTATTTGCAGGCGTTTCAGGAATCTCAACCGGGATGATCATCGTTTCCATAAAAACACTGGTGACCTTTTCAGGATTCAATGTAAGCCGGTATCTCACCTCTACTTATCTTTATCTCTATCTTTTTTTCTCGATCGGAGCCTTCATCACACTTCAGGTTTCCTACAAAATGGGGCGTATGATGCTGGTCGGTCCGGTACAGTATTCGGCATCCATCATTTATCCAGTTCTCTGCTCTTATTTTGTATTCGAAAACAACATGGGGATCATTCAAATCGCTTCAATATTTGTCCTCATTTGCGCAACGGCGGGTATACTCAAGAGACATTAAGGATGCTTTTTATTAAATAAAGCATTAAACTGGTTACAAAGGAGGAGAATATGAAAAAAATAAAATTAATTGTCTCTCTCCTGCTTCTCCTCGGATTTTCTTTCTTTCTCTTCGGATTTCCATTTAATAAAAACTCATCTCAAGATGAAATAAAAAGAATAAACCTGCAGATCCAGGCACAAGGATTGGACTGGAAAGCAGCAGAGACATCCCTTGCTCATCTTCTTCCTGAAGAGAGAAAACACAGGCTGGGCGCTTTTAGGCCGCTGTATGCAGATCCGGAAAAAATCATTACGATAAAGGAAAAACCAGCTCTTCCCAATCAAATCGACTGGAGAGATAAAAACGACCGCAATTATTTGACATCCGTTAAAAGCCAGGGAGACTGCGGCAGCTGTTGGGCATTTGCAGCCTGCGGAGCCGTAGAAGCAAGATACAACACAGAAAACAATCTGTATTCACCGGCGGTTCATCTCTCAAACAACAGCATAAGACTTTCTGAATTCCTGGCGAAAATCAAAAATGTGGTCAGCAAATCATCCGCATCCGCACTCACCTATCCGGACCTTTCCGAACAGGACTTGATATCCTGTTCCACTGCAGGGGATTGCGACGGAGGATTTGCATGGAAATCTTTTGAGTATATGGAAACAAATGGAGTCGTAACTGAAGAGTGTTTCCCCTACCAGGCCCTTAACATCCCGTGTCAGCTCTGCAGCGACTGGAATGAGAAGCTGTTTAAAATTAAAGATTGGGGCTGGGTCACGACTTATAGTGAAAACAGATATACTGTTAAGAATTCTCTCCAAAGCGGACCCATAGCGTTTTATATGGAAGTCTATGATGATTTTTACTACTACACTTCAGGAGTGTATGAAAAAACAGCCGGAGCCTCTTACGAAGGAGGCCATCTTGTTGTTCTCGTCGGATATGATGCGGCTCAAAATTACTGGATTTGTAAAAATTCATGGGGCACAAACTGGGGAGAAAACGGCTACTTTAAAATCAGGATGGGAGAATGTGAGGGAGGAACATGGGTCCTCAAAGCATGGAATGTTTCCGTTGCTAACAATCCCCCTCAAATCAATGATATCCCGGATTACAGTGTAAAAGAAGGTCAGGATCTGTCATTCACTGTCACCGCAAGCGATCCTGACGACGATACCCTGATTTACTCATGCCTCAATCTCCCTGACGGAGCGAGCCTCAACCCATCTTCAGGCAGCTTCTCATGGACACCCTCTTACACTCAATCCGGCGAATACCAGCTGCTCTTTTCCGTAACAGACGGTATATTCGAAAGTTCCACTACAGCACTTATCACTGTGATAAACATAAAAAAAGGAAAAGGCAAATTTTAAGAAAGGATCAATAAATGAAACTTTCCAGAACAGCCATATTTGTTTTTTTTCTCTTTTTCACATCAAGTCTTGGATTCAGCAGCAATGACCTTTATTTTTTCGGAAAAGTTAATTTCATGGGCTCAACCGGCTCTGAAGACAGCTACATAGAAGGAGAAAATGATTTTCCGGTCGCCTCCTCTTTCTCCACCTTGGGCTTAGGATTAGGCTTTACAACCAGTATAAAACCATTCTTTTTCGGTTTAGAAGCCCACTACAATCCGGGCGGAACGACCATCCTAACAGATACGTCTGATAATGATACAGTCAAAATCAATACATATAAATATGCTTCAGGATTTCTGATGATGGGAGTAGACATTCTAAAGAACCGGAAACTTTCTCTTTTCATTAATACAGGCATAGGCCTGAGCTATGCTTTGAATCCGGAAATGAAAACCTATGTCTCTGAATACGGATATGAAACGGAAATAGAACCGCCTGAAAACAAATACTTTTTGACCGCTTTTGCCGGATTAGGATTGAAAATTTACTTCAGTCCCGCATTAGGTGTTCTGTTGAACACCCGATACCAGTTTATGGACCAGGAGGAACCCCAGTCAGCCTTCTGTGTATCAGCAGGTATTGTGTACACATTTTAATCCAGCTTAATATTCTGCTTGAAGTCAAGTTTCACACTGGCATTTTTTTTGCTTGTCAGAATGTCCATGGCTTTGAGGAATGTCTGGTTCTTTTTCTCCCACATCCGGTTGATTTTTCGGGCATAATGGCCGATGGCCACCTCGATCCATTTAAACTGAAAAAATCTTTTTACAGACCTTTTAACGGAGTAAAACTTTTTATGACTTACCATTTGAGCTTTCTGAAGAGCCAGTAAAGTGAATTTAGCGGGACGAAAAACCACGTGATGGGCATCGTAAAGAGACCAGTCCTTAAAAAGAAGCCTTCCTTGCGAGACAATTCTCTGATAAAATTTCGAACCGGGGAGAGGAGTGAGGATGAGAAACTGTGTGGAAGAAATCCCTGCTTTTTTGGCAAATTTAATGGTCTTTTTAACCGTCTGCCAGTCGTCGTCATCAAAACCATACATAAACATCCCGTGAATACGTATCCTGTGTTTCTGTATCACTTTGACCGCTCTTTTTATCTCCTCAACAGTCTGATTCTTTTTCATGGACAAAAGACTATCCGGATTGATTGACTCCAGCCCAATATAAAGAGTGCGGCATCCTGCCTTATGCATGAGCTTCAGCAGGTCTTTGTGTCTGGCAATATCCACTCTTACCTGAGTCGACCAGTCGAATTTAAAATCTTCCTTTATCATTGCCTCAAGAAGAGCTTTTAGTCTTTTCCGGCTCGCCGCAAAATTGTCGTCATAAAAAAAGATATGGTTTTTCTTTCTATTGTAAAAACGAAGTTCTCTTATCACACTCTGAGTGGAGCGAAACCTGAATTTTTTTCCGAACATCCCTGTCACAGAACAAAATTCACAGTTAAAGGGACAGCCTCTTGATGTCTGGACAGGTATGGTCTGCCTTCTTATTTTCCCTTTTCCCGTATATTTTCCCTCAAAATCCGGAAAGGGTATTTCATCCAGGTCGTTTATCACAGGACCTTTTGGATTATGAAAGGATTGGCCGTTCTTTCTATAAGAGAGATTAGGCACCTCAGAATAATCTCTGTCTCCTTCCCATGCATCAATGAAATCCATTAATGCTTTCTCCCCTTCTCCCCGGATCACAAAATCCGCGTGTTCGAGCGCTTCCTCTGACAGAAATGTCACATGAGGGCCTCCCATTAGTACCGGAGTCCCGTTTTCACGCACTCTGTCCGCAATCTTATAAGCTCTGGGAGCCGTAGATGTGATGGTGGAAATTCCCACCAGATCCGCTGATTTCAAACAGGAATAATCGACCCTGTCTGTTTCTTCATATATCACATCAACATCCCAACCTCTTTTCTTCATGAGAGAGCTTAAAATATAAATCCCGAGCCTTGGAAGTTTAAACTGAGAATATATATGAAGGTTTGGTGCTTTGGGTTCTATGAATACGATTTTACTCATTTCTTTCTCCCTTCTGATTTTTTTCTTTTTTTATTGCGCTGTTTAATGGATAGAATCTCTTTCTTTTTTTTAGTCAGAAGCTCATCCCATCGTTCAATTCCCTTTTTAAACAAGTCTATTTTTTCATAAAACTTTTCTATTTTTCCCAGCATAACATCAAGTTCCTTCTCATTTTCCTCAACCGAATAACGCTCCAGGCTCTTTTCCATCACCAGAAAATCCCTGAACAAATCAGATATCTCCTTTATCTCCTCAAGTGAATATCCGAACAATTGCAAATCCCTTATCAGCCTGCACAGGTACGTGTAAATTTCCGAATAAAGGCGGAACCCTCCCTCACTGCGCATATCAGACTCAATGATCCCCTTATCCTCCCAGTGCTTGATGGTCCGGGGGCTGACTCCAACCCGTTCTGCAAGCAGTCCTACGGTCAAGTATTTACTGATTTTATCTGACTTTTCTTCCTGGGCCTCTTTACCGGGGAGCCCGACTTTTTTAACGATTCTCTGTATCTCTCTGAATCCATAACCTATATTTATGAGCTCTTTGATTTTTTGAGCTTTCTCTATGCTCCTGCTCGTAAAAAAAGAAACATTTTCACTTGTAATCCCATCCGGTTTCAATAATTTTAAATCCTGCCATTCCTTAAGTTTTGATTCCGTTATGCCTAATTTTTCAATAAATTCATCCTTTAAGAGCATTTTTTTATCCATCTGTTCCTTTACGTATACTTTTATTTAATCTATCAGTGTACGTATAGGTTAATTTTATCTCATGCATATGTCAAGCGGTTTCCCAAATATTTTTTAAATTCACATCTCGCTCCATTTCGTTTGCCTGCACAGCAACTGCACGTCACTAATTAAGATTTCAGGGAAAATTTTTTTGACATCACTCTTAACTTAATAGTAAACTTAAAAGAAGATAATCCCCAACGCAGGAGCGTGTGATGTACGGCTTAAAGAGATATTTATTACTTTCTTTTGCAATCATATGTCTCCTCTTATCCCCTCTTTCGGGTATTGATGAAGACGGACCTAAAGCCGAGCTTCCGGTTTTGATAACATCATGCGGGCAGAGCCCGGGAGCAACGATGATTAAAGTCATATTTATGAAACTTGAATTCGAACATCCTGACCCGGCTTATACAACCAAAATGCAGGCTGTGCCCGAAGACCTGATCTCTGCAAAGGAAGCGGGAAATCCCTATAAATCACTCATCATTGTCATGGGAGCAAGCCTTAAAGGAATGGGAGCAGCCGGTATATCCATAGACGATGAACGATCAAGAACAGAATCCCTTATAAACGAAGCCAGAAAACAGGGCATCACTGTTATAGGGGCGCATATCGAGGGAATGAAGAGAAGAGCACAGGGAGCGGCTCCCGGAGACAATACAGATGAGCTGAGCATAGATGCTGTGGCACTTAACTCTGATATTCTTATTATAAATAAAGATGGCGACCAGGACAGGCGTTTCTCCATCATTGCTGAAGAGAATGACATTCCTATGGTGGTTGTGGAAAAAAATCTTGAGCTTATGGCAGAACTTGAAAAAATGTTTTCCCACTGATCTCATTTTTTTTATAATAATAAAAGTCAGTTACGACTAAATTAGAGAGAACGATGGGAAATTTTATCGCGTCGATTACCCTTCCTGTAGCCATATCTTTCCTTCTTTTTCTCTCATCATTCTGGCTTTTAAAAATATTAATAAAAGGTGAAAAAGAAAATTTTATCAGAGGGATTATTCTCTTCCTTTTTCTTCTGTTAGGACTTCTTTACCTTAACCAGAGTGAAGCAAAAAAAATTACTCTTTCAGATGTCACATCCACCTTCTTTCCAAAAAAAGAACTTGTATACAATTATACGATTGAAAAGGGCCGTATCAAGACTATGGGGGAGTACACAAAATACGTATTTAAAAATCCCAAACCTAAACTGAATTTTAAAATGGACGACTCCCGCCGCTATTTCTACATGGTCAATCCCTCATCGTTGAATAAAGTCCTTGAAGAATTAGGGCTGCCTGAACTGAAATCGGGAACAAAGGAACTCGCTTCAATCACGGGCTCACTAAATGATATCTTTATCTACAGGTGGGATAATTATCCACCGGGCATTCTTATCATGGAAAGGGCGACGTGCATTGATAAAAGCTCGGTAAACAGATACCACTGCCTGTCTGTTCTCACTCTTATTGAAAGATTTTAAGAAGGTCTATTTAAGGATGTCGTCCCACAATTTCTTCCTGTACTTTTCTCTGTCCATCAGTGTGCACTGGTCGATCGAATCAACATTGGTGGTGCTGTAAATCAGTTTTGCCATAAAACCCGGGGCTCTTCTTATCCCTTCACCTACATTTATAATAACGATATCACCTTCTTTTAACAGGCCTTCACTCAGTGACCTGAAGAAACCTCCGACAGGGATCGCTGCCGCAGGCCCAATTCTTACGGCGGATTCATAAGCCACAAGACGGGCTATGGGAATGGTATCCTCTTCCGGGAAGTCATTGATCTCTCCTCCGCTTGCATAGACCAATTTGCTCACAGAAGGATAGGTCTTGGGATATCCCGTTGCCAGCGTAGGTATTATGGTCTCAGGATCATGGTATATCGGATATGTTTTTTCCCATCCTTCAGGGAAACCTTTTCTCTTGGCTTCAGCCCAAGCATCCGCCATTGGAGAGCATTTGTCTGTCTGGGTGAGTATAAACCGGGGCATCTTTTTAAAAAGCTTCATGCCTTCAAGTTCCTGGCATGCTTTGGCAATACCTAGAGGCCCGGTTCCTCCGCTCAAAGCCTGAATGTATACAGTGGGAAAATCCAGCATAAGCCTGAGCCATTCATACACCATGGTTTTTTTGGCTTCAATGCGCATGGGATCAAAATTACCGGCAGCCAGAAGCATCTTGTTTTTTCTCGAAAATTCAAGAGCCATCTCTTTGGCAGCCTGATAATCCCCGTTGACTCTAAAAACTTTCTGCCCGAAACATCCGATCTCTGCTTCCTGGGCAAGGGAGGCATTACTGGGAATAAAAGCATATAATGTGATATCAGCCGCAGCCAGATAACGGGCATAGGCCACGCCAACATTTCCCGTAGATGCTGTGACATAGGTCTTTATACCGTTTTCCTTGAGCACGCTGGCTATCATGGAACCGGCTAGGTCTTTGAAAGTGCCGGTGGCGAAATTATCATCATGTCTGTGCGCAAACACTTTTATTTTGATTCCATGATTTTCCTCAGCAAATTTTTCCAGAAAACGCCATCTGTCAATGGGTACGATTCCTTCCCCACAGCTTATTATGTTCTCTTTACTGTTAAGAGGCAAATAATCAAAGTAACGCCATAAACCTGAAAAATAGGGATCTTTATCATGAAGCAGATCATCAATTCGAGCCATCCTGTCTGTATAAATGACATCAGCTTTGTTATCCCCGCACTCAGGACATCTCTGCCCGTGCTGAAACCACATGTCAAAGGTGTCGATTTCCTGCCCGCAGCTTTTGCATTTAAGATGAAATTTTTGTTTTTTTTCTCTCATTTTTGCTCTCCCTTAATTTGAGTCGTCGAATCCAGGCATTTTCTTCCTCTTTCACTAAGTCAAGATGAAGACCGCATTCTGTTTTTTCTGTATCAAACCAGCGCCCCTTTCTCGGGTTGCTTTCTGAATGATTTTGACTTGTGCATTCAGGAGGAAAACAACCGATAGAAGTATATCCTTTGTCATATAGAGGGTGAAATGGCAGTTTTTTTTCATATATATACTGCCATATTTTATATCCGCTCCAGTGTATCAACGGATGAATCCGGACATATCCTTCCCGGTCATACATAAACATATTAAATCCCGCTCTGTTCGAATTTTGATCCCTCCTTACAGCAGACATCCAGGACGTTACATTGAGTCTTTTTTTCAGTTTTTTTAGAGGCTCCACTTTATTGATCTTACAGCACAGATCAGGATCTCTTTTATAAAGAGGCTCTTTATTTACTTCTCCAGGCCTTTTTTCTCTGGGAACCGGCCTGACAGTGATCACGTTCAAATCCCATTCATGTATCAACCTGTCTCTAAACTCCAGAGTCTCCGGAAAATGATACCCCGTGTCAATGAAATAAATGGGGAAATCAGGCAGGATTCCTCTTACCATATCTATCAATACCACACCGGATGCCTGAAAAGAAGACGTCATGGCAACATCCGGATAGCTGTTCTCTATGACCCAACTCAGAATATTTTCGCATCGGGCATATCTGAACTGCATGTTCAGCTTTGCAAGGTCATATTTCCTCATTTAGAAAAAAGAATACACTTTTCTTCTTTTTTCTTCAAGAATTTTATTGCCCTAAATGGCCCATAAAAAAGCCCGAGTGCGCACATCATAAATGGGGCGGTTCGTTTGAGAAGTTGACTTATAAACCGGAAACGACCACATCCTTGAAAACTAGGCTGGGAGTTCTATAAGAGGAATAAATCCAGGGGTCATTGGCGGCTTCTACCAGCCCATGCCAAAATTTGAGATGGTTTCCGGCAATATTCATTTCAGATACGGCCTGGACCGGTCTGCCGTTTTCAAACAGCTGGCCGATGATGCCGATCGAAGTATCCCCTGTGGTCGAATTTGAATTCCCTCCGATGAATCCGGTAATTAAAATCCCTCTTCTCAGGTCCTCCATTATCTCTTTCACGGAACGCTTGCCAGGTGGAATGACGAGATTGGACGGGCTTCCGGTTGTGGGTTCCCAGTCCAACTTCCGGCTGTAGTACCAGTCAACATAGAACTCCTTTAAAACCCCGGCTTTAATCATATCTCTTTTTTTGGCGGCAAAACCGTCTCTGTCATAAAGCTGGCTTCCCAGACCTCCTTTTATGAAGGGATCATCCAGTAGCGTCAAATATTTACTGCCGATTTTCTCTCCTTTTTTATCCGAAAGAAAGGACCTCTTCTGCTGGATACTGCTTCCGTACATAGCGGCCAAAAAACCTCCAAAAAGCCTGGGCACCTGCCTGTTCTCCAAAATTATGGGCAATTCTTCTGTCTTGATCTTTTTTGCTCCCAGCAGATCAAGAGTTCTTTCTGCGGCCTCCGTCCCTATCAGTTCAGGTTTTGGCATTTCTTTTTTATCCGTACAGACAAAATAACTGTAGTCGCTGGGCCTCCGGTCCCCTTCGCCTTTAGCCGTCATGGAAGCAACGGCTACATACACGGTCGCCTCAGTGTATCCTTCGAATCCATTGCTTGCCATAAGAATCTCTTCCACATGGCTGTCCTGCTCTTCCGCTGTTACGGAAATGACTTTGTCCCCGCCTCTTTCAAGACAGGCCTCTTCAATATCTTTGACCATCTTGTGCCTGCTCTCAGGATTGAAATTTTTATAATCAGGGTCTACCAGGCCCAGGTCTTTTTCCGACCTCCCTTTATAATATTTGGGATCAGGCAGTGTCCTGTAGGGATCTTCCGCAAGAAGTTTAGTGGTTGAGACAGCTTTTGATATAAACTCTTTTACAGCGTTTTTTCTCAGGTCTGAAGTGCTCTGGGCGGAATATCTTCCATTGACATAGACTTCAATACTGAGCCCTCTGGTAGAAGCCTCTTTTATGTTTTCAGGTTTCCGGTTTCTGTAGCTTATCTCGACCAATCTCTGGTTGTTTATGTGAACCCTGCTTTCATCCGCACCCGAGGACTTTGCCGTTTTTATTGACCATGCTGCCAAATCATATAATTCTTTGTTCATCTGTTCTCTCCTTTCAGCCCTTCAAGCCACCAACTGTCAGAGACTTCACGAGGCAGGTCGGCTGACCAAAGCCAACAGGAACAGCCTGCCCTCCCTTACCGCAGGCTCCTCCGCCTCCTTTTGCCATTTCAAAATCATTAGCCACCATGGTTATGTTCTTCAGCATCTTCGGGCCGTTTCCCATTATGTTTATGTCCTTGATAGGAGCCGTTAATTTCCCGTTTTCAATCATGAGTCCCTGAGAGACATAAAACGCAAAATCACCTTCGCCTATTTTTACCTGTCCGTTGCTCACATCTCTCACATAGATCCCATTTCCCGCTTCTTTGATCACATCTTCAGAAGAAGAAGGGCCTGCCAGCATATAAGTATTTCTCATGCGCGGCTGTACATAGTGCTGATAGCTCTCGCGGCGTCCGTTTCCCGTGGGTTTCACTTTGTAGTAGCGGGCTGAAATCTTATCGTGCATATAACTTGAGAGTATCCCTTTGTCCACAAGAACGGTTTTTTGACCTGGAGTTGCTTCATCATCAAAATTAATGGAACCGGGAAGATTGGGAACGGTTCCATCATCAAGTATGGTCACCACAGGCTCTGCCACCTTTTTCCCTATCATGGTGCAGTATGTCGAGACTTTCTTCCTATTAAAATCCGCCTCCATACCATGGCCTATGGCTTCATGAAGCAGAACTCCCGTGACTCCCGGGCCCAGTACAACAGGAATCTCTCCTGCAGGAGGTTGAACAGCATCAAACAATACAACAGCCCGCTCCACGGCCTCTTTGGCAACCTCATCCACCACGGATTTGGAATAAAAAGAAAAGTCCTTCCGGCCCCCCAGATTCCATCCGGCTCTTTCCCGCCTGCCGTTCTTCTCAGCAGTGACCGATGCGTTTAAATAATTCCTTGGCTGCAGATCTTCGGCCTTTATCCCTTCACTGGTTACAACAAGAATCCTCTTCTGCTGGTCATGAAAGGAAGCATTGACCTTTACGACAAGCGGAGAAAGGGCAAAGGCCTTGTCATTAACGGACTGAACAAGAGGAAGTTTTGATTCCAGTGGGATGGAAGTCAGCAGCGTTTTGAGAGGATAGTAATTTTCAGTTTCAAGGCTAACAAATTTTCCTGAAATTTCTTTCGGCTCACTGTTTGCTATGGTAGCGGCTGTGGCGGCTGCATTAAGCATGGGCTTTTCAGAAAGCTCCTGTGTGAATCCATAGCCTACCTGATCGCCTTTCACGGTTCTTATACCGATACCCAGCGACACATCACTATAAGCCCTGTTAACCTTGCCGTCTTCAAGAATGATCCAGTTGCTGATGGTGTGCTCAAAAAAAAGGTCAGCAAAATCCCCCCCCTTTGAAAGAGCTTTAGCCAAGACTTTACTACAGAGGGAATCCGTGACACTGAATTCTCTTTCAAAATATCCCGGAGTATCGGCGCGGGCAAGACCGTACCACCCCTTTGATAAAAGAGGCGTAGCAGCCGTGAAAGCGGCGGCTGCCGCCGTGGTCTTAATAAAAGACCTTCTGGAAACTTTATTCATGAATTCCTCCTTCATATTTCAATGCATTTCCTGAAAAACAATATGACGCATAAATATTATGCATTCCCATTCTTCTCAGTTTTTCTATTATACGACATGGAATGTAAAAAGAGAACCATCTCATTTTTAAGAACGTCATTTCTCGCATAAAAGTTACTTATTTTTATGATTGCAGGTTTAAAAGAGACTGGGATAAATATATCTAAAAACGAATCAAAGAGTGTATTTGAACTCCAGCTAAGAAAGAGAGAGCTGATTGTGGGCTGCCAGCAGCATCCCCTGAACAGGCACTCCGTAAGGACAGGCTTTCTCACAGATGCCGGAACATTCTTTACACGCTTCTGCATTCGTGCCCGGAATAGCCGCATATTTCTGCATGGCTTCACGCTCCCGTCCCTGAGCGTTAAAGTAATGACTGAACCGCAGTATGGTGTTAATAGGCACTCCTTGAGGGCAGGTAGGCTCACACAATCCGCACGCATGGCGGCAGTACAGATGACCGCAGCCCTCATCGTACTTGGAAAGCATTGCCCTGTCATTCATGCTGAGCCGCTTTCCTGAAATACTTAAGAACCGCTCGAGATCGTCATATGTTTTCGCCAGACAACAGACCGTGCTCACATTGGGATTATCAAGCACGAACTTTATGGCCGCATCTTTTATTCCCTCAGGATTTTCCAGATTATGTCTCTTTATAAAATCATCGGCTCTGTCGACTTTATCCTTGTATCTTTTTAATCCATCTTTATAGAGAGGGTGAACTTCTTTATTCTCTTTCTCCATCCTCTCTACACTTGACTTTAAGCTGTAATAGATGGCCACAGGTGTGGATTTCATTATGGCCGCTCCTATATTTTTCTGTCCGCAGACTTCCAGAACTCTCTGGGATTGGTCCATTTTAAGAAAATTATACGCCATTAGAAACACATCAAAACGCCCGTCATCAGCTGCAGCAAGGAGGACTTTTTCCATGGTCTCCTCAGGATCTCTGAACCAGAAAGAGCCGTGATTGGAAACCCCCACAAAACGAACCCTTCCTTCTGCTTTAAGTTCATCCATAGCCTCGTGGAAACCCGGAGTTTTTAAAATCTCGACGGTTTCAGCCATGTGGATCATAATACAATCCACATATTCTGTATCCAGCTCTTCCAGACATTTCCTGGCACGTTGGAGAAAACCCTGCTTGGACTTGTCCTTTTTGATCTCGATTTTGGTGGTGATGAAAAGCGATTTTCTGTCTCTTCCTTTGACCGCTTCAGCCACTACTTTATGGTGGCCCGGATACTGCTCTGCCGTATCAATGTAATTGACTCCCGCATCAAGGGCTGTTCCAAGGACTCCTTTATCCTGGATAGAGCCCGCTCCTATGTCAGACACTTGAAATCCTGTACGCCCCAGAGTGCGGTACTGAGTTACTTTCGGAAATTTATTATCCTCTTCAGGAAAAATATTTTCCCCGGCATTCACCGGTCTGCTCCTCAAGGAGGCTCCGGCCCCAAGAACACCTAAAGCGGAAGCCTTCAGAAATTTTCTTCTACCTAAGATCTCTTTGTCGTTCATGACTCCTCCGGTTTTCTTAATTTACAAGGTTAAAATCAATTTTAATATTCAAGCCCTCCTAATTCAATCTCTTTTTTATTGATTTTTCATGCCCGTTCCCATACATTATTATCTTTCCATGAATATGTTCATATCTACAGAAATCATCCTTGCTGTCATGATCGTGACATACATAGGGGCGAGGGCTTTAAAAATATCAACCGAACTTTCCATGTTCACTGCCGCTGTTGCCGGGGCCTTAGCAGGAGGAGCCGGGATTCCGGTCAGGCATATAGTCGAGGGAGCCTTTACCTATTTCGATATCATTCTTATCTTTATCACAGCAACACTGTTCATGAATCTCTTGAAGCACTCCGGAGGCATCTCTTTTATCGTTCGCCGGATCCTCTCCAGATTCCATAGAAAAAAAGTCATACTGTTTGTTCTTATGACGTTTCTTCTTCTTGTTCCCGGAGCCCTTACCGGAGCCGGCAGTGTCACTGTACTCATAATGGGGGGACTCATCTCCACCGTCTTGAACACTATGGGTCTGAGCAGGCCCAGGATCACAGCCATTATTTTTATCCTGGCTGGCTTGAGTGCGGCTGCACCTCCCGTAAGTCTTTGGGCTATGCTCACAGCCGCAGGGGTCAATATGCCTTATGTCGGCTTTTTCCTTCCGCTTCTTATTCCCTGCGTTATTCTGGGACTTTTAACCATATTTATCATTGGATGGAAATCAAAACCTGTTGACCTGAAAAAAGCTTTGATCGAACTTCCCGAGCCGCCTGTTAAGATGAACTGGTTCCGGGTCACACTTCCGTTTGCGGCCTTTTTCTTTCTCGTTCTTGCAGGAAGAATAGGTCCCCATTCCATTCCAATAATCGGTCTTCCGCTGATGTTTATGGCATCAGCAGTTTTGATTTTCTTCCTCTCACCGAGAAAGCTGGATATTCTGAGGATTTCAAGAGATACGATTCATCAGCTTCTTCCTTTGATCGGCACCCTTACTTGTGTTGGTGTTCTGGTGCAGATCATGACTTTAACGGGAGTGCGGGGTCTCATCGCTATCACGACTGTTACGCTTCCTCTGGTTGTGGTCATTCTCACTCTTCCGCTCGTGCTTCCGGCCTCGGAAGCGGTTCTGATGTGGGGGGCAGCCCCGGTACTGGGAGTGCCTCTGGTCCTCCTGTTCAATACGATCGGCCTGAATCCAATCATAGCTCTTGCTGGCATGAGTATCATCTGGCCCCTCGGAGATGCTCTTCCGCCTACAGCCATAATCGGTCGTCTGGCAAAAGAAACCGTGGGCATGAAAGAATCCTATTTAAAAATGCTGAAATACTGTGTGATTCCTGCCTTTATCATAATGGCTGTTGGCATTCTTATGGTCATTTACAGTAAAAAACTGGGTTTTCTAACCATGTTATAATAAGGAACGGAAATATTATGATTATAACGTTTTTGTACTATGTCCTGAGTGCTTATATCGCCTTTATCATCATCTGGAATCTCATCAAAAGCAAAAAATGGCAGGATGAAATCCTTTATATTATCATTCTGATACCCTTTATCCTGCGCCTGCTCCGACTCAAATAGGTCCGAGAAATGAAGAAGACAAAAATTCAAACCATCAGAAAAACAATCTTACTGCTTCTCTGTATCGGGATGGTTGTCTGTGCGGGAGTGAGCTTTTATAAAAGCCGGCACATGAAAGAGCCGGTGGTGTTGAGCCCTGGAATAAAGGAGGTCAAAACTCTGGGCCAGTATTTTCCTGGGATCAAAGGCAGTATCAATGACTCGAATGTGTACATCGCAGAAGGGAAAAAATCCGGAGGTGCTCTTCTGATTCTTGGGGGGACTCATCCTGAGGAACCTGCAGGCCGCCTGGCAGCATGGATCTTGGCTGAAAACGCCGTGCTGGAACAGGGACGTCTCTTCATTATTCTTTCAGCCAACAGAAGCGCTTCCACGGTCACAAGACTGGGTGGAGCCTACCCGCCCGATTATAGAATCCTGACCAACTGGGGAAGTCAAAAATTCCGTATGGGAGACAGATGGTCTAATCCTTTAGATCAGTGGCCGGATCCTGAAGTCTATATTCATTTCCCCAGCCATCAGGAACTGGCCTATGTGGACATAAGAAATTTAAACCGTGCTTTTCCGGGACGGCCAAACGGAACTCTGACCGAAAAGACATGCTTTGCCATAACCCAGCTCATCCGCAAAGAAAATATCGACATCGTTGTGGATCTGCATGAAGCAGAACTTCAGTATCCTGTCATAAGCACCATCGTGGCCCATGAACGGGGGCAGGACCTTGCAGCCATGGCCTCGATGATAATCTCAGGCACTGAAGACTTCCGGATAGGAATGGAAAATTCCCCTCCGGAACTCCATGGGCTTTCCCACCGCGAAATAGGAGACCATACAAAGGCCATTTCCCTTCTCCTTGAATCACCTGAACCCATGCTGGATGCGTGCAGAGGACGGACAAACAGAAAACTGCTGCTTGAAGGAAAGGATGCCTTTCTGGTCAAAGCCTACAAACACGGACTGCTGTTCGAAAAAATCGACAAAAACGGATGGCCTATAGAAAAGAGGGTCGGAAGACATACCTCATCTCTTCTCCAGATCGCGGAATTGTGGACCGCTGAGCATCCTGACAAGGGAATCATAATTAATCATATTCCTAAATATTCCGATGTCATAAAGAACGGAGTGGGCGCTTATTTGTTCAATCCGGCAGAAGCATCACCGGAACGATTGGAATGGGAGTAAAAACCATAAAGTATGACAGCCGCCATTGCCATAAAATAAGCTAAAGCCAGCAGGAGAAATTCCCAGCTCTTTTCTTTTACATATTCATAAACAGCGCCTTTTCCCGGCTCCGGAAGAGGCACAGGATCCCATGGAAGTCCGTATTCCTGGACAATTCCATTGATATAAAGAAGGTGAATCACAGGATATCCTCTGGCTGCCATCTCGAACACAAGGCCTCTTCTTTCAGGAGGAGGGTAGCTTTTAATATCTGTGAGCCCGGGTTTTACTTTCAGGACATCCGAATCAATCCCCAGCCCTGAATAACTGCCTCCGATATTTATAAAAGCTTTGATCTCTTTCTCACCTGCTCTTTTCTTGAAAATCGAAATTTTCTGCTCAACATTCCGTCTTAAATCAGATTGATACACAAACAGCACCCCGCTCTCTCTGATGCTTCGCAAAAGCCGGATCCGGCCTTCTGCGTCCATGGCCTCACCCACATCATTTTCCCCTCCCAAGGAAACAGCCGCCGGTTCAAAGCCAAAGATTTCATTTTCCAACAGACAATCCTGCATTTCCAACCAGTGAAACTCAGGTTCGTTAGCTCCCCACTGCGAGGCTCCCAGTGATACAATATAAATCAGTTTTAGATTCATGGCCTTTGCAGCAGAAAAAACAGCTATGATCAAGCCGGGGAAGGAACCTGAGGCCTCTAAGGCCACGGCATCACCCGGTCTGACACCTGCTTCATGCATCAGCCCTACCATAAGTCCTGCAAAATTCGGATTCGTGGTGGTTCTCTTGGCCCCCAGACTCCCTATAGACGTTGTTATGACCGAATCTTCCCTGCCGATGATTCCGGTGTGGTTTATATCAAACTCCTTGTTTATGTCTATTCCCCTTTCCATCCGGCAATTTCTGACAATACGGATCGCTCTATCCATATTCTCCGATGCTTGTCTCATCAATCCATACAAGTCAGCCTTCCCCTTGTGCGGGATAGAAAACGTGACGATGAAAAAAAAGATACTGATAAGACAAACAAGGATGAGGATCTGGCTGCCTTTGCTCATAATCCTATCCAACCCACTACCCTGGCAAGAAAATAGGTTGCAACAGCAACGGTTATCATAGAAGCTATGGTCAGAATATGGCTCTGTTTTTCCATATTATTGGCGAGGAGACCGGGGATAACCAATCCTATGGTCCTCAATCCTATAGGCTGGGGAAGGATCTCCGGCCAGACAAGAAACCAAATATGCGCCCATAAGGCCCCCAAGAGTATGACCATGACAAACCTTCTTCTTCCAAAAAGAATCACATAACGGGAAAACAGCTTATATGAGAAAAGGCTCAAATAAGCAACCACCACTGTTGCCGCTATCCTTCCTGGTTGATGAAGATAAAGAGCCATATAGGCAGGAACAATGATTCCGCCTGGATAAATATCAAATATCTCAACATAGAGAACAGCAAGCAAAAGCCCTATAAAAATTGTTTCATAAGTCATGACGGATTCCTATGGTATCCCAGTGGTCCAAAAGGTCGATTCCAATTCCCCCGATATTCCCCAGCCCCACCAAGACACAGTTATTCTTTTCCTTCTCCAAAATACGGGACATGATCTGTTTGGCATTCATGTTTCTGAACGCTTCATATTCCTGTTCCTTTATATTCTTCTCCATTGTTCGTTTTAATAATTCTGACTGGTCCCCGATAAAAATTATTTTCTGGAATTCCGGAAAAAGCCTGCTTTTTAGAGCAGCTATCCATTGATGCGTCCTGTCTCCTCTGTCTTTTCTTATGTTAAACAGCCCGATCCATCGGCCGCTCCTTATTTTCTGGCTCTTTTTCAGCTTGTCAATGACATCACGTGTTGACTTCGGATCATTAGCTGAAAAAGCACTGACAAGGTCCCACCTGCGTTTGGGTAAAGTGAACTCAGCCTTCCAGAACTTAAGGCTCCCTTTATCAGGAATGGCTTTCATTATCCCTGAATAAGATATCTCTCTTTTGATATCCAGAAAATCACAAACAGCCAATACAAGGCGGATATTTGGCATAAATTCAGATCTTGAGAGATTTTTCATAAGAGATTTTTCATCTGTGGAAGAGTCTGTTCCAACCCTGACTAACCGGGCCTTTCTTTTCTCTGCCACAGCCTGAAAAACAGGAAAATATTCCTCTTCCGGAATAAAAACCGTTGAAGCATCAGGAATGGACCGGCCAAAATTTTCAGCTATTTCATCCCTTGATCTTCCCGCCTGTGCCATATGATCCATCCTCACATTCGTTATGATAAGCACATGCGGCCTGAGCATCCGCCTGTTTTCCACACACAAAGATTCAGGGCTGAATGACATCAGCTCAACGACCAAGGCTTGGACAGAGCTGGAAACAGCCCTGCGGACAACCTTTTTCTCTTCCAGTATTGAGGGGATCCCTCTTCGCCTGATCAGCTTCTCTTCTCCGCTTTGGAAAATAATCACCGGTTTTGAACCGGTCGTCTTTGCCAGAACGCGTATACCTGCCTGACTCAAGCAAGAAGCCAAAAGACGGGTCACTCCAGATTTTCCCCTGGTCCCAGTAACACAAATTCTCAATGGTATTTTTCTGGTTCTTTTGTATAAAGAGACTCTCTCGAGCCACAGATAGAGAAGCAGGGCTATTACCGAACCGGAAATAATGACTAGCTCCCTTATTGTGTTCTCCTTATTAATGTGAGATTCAGATATGGCCTGGGCTCTCTTCCACTCGACTTGTTTATCATCCAGATAAATTGTCCCATTCTAATATCCAGAGCGTGATGGCCATTGAGGTCATTATTATATCGGATAAAGAGAATAAAATTAAAATTTTTTTTAGCCGCACATAAAAAGGATAAGGTCAAAACCTATCTGTTTTCGCACAACCCTCAGTTAACCTGGATTATTCACAAGCCGAGGTTGCTGCAGATGCGAGGCACAGGGTGCGAAGCTGTGGTCCTTCACCGCGAGTACCCTGTAACGAAGCAGATGCAGTGAGATCGGCTTGCCTGTAAGGTAAAAAAATGGCGATTAAAATGAAAGTAAAAACAAATAAAAACATTTCAGTTATCATTTTTTGTAAAAAGCATGCATATCCTTGAAAGCAAAACAAAAAAATGCTCATCGCCATTTTTTTATGAATAGGTTAGGTTAAAAAAAGAACTAAATTACACAAAAGGGAATAAAAACAGTTCCTCAAGCGTCTAAAAGGTGAAAAAATGAAAAGAAAAATCGGAGGACAACAATGAAGAAAACCACAACTATAACCATTCTATCCCTGGGATTTTTTCTTTTTGCGGCAACTCTTTCAGCATCCCCGCAAATGACCAGGCTCAGAGACAGAGGCTTGATGAGGCCTGATTCGGAAAGGCTTCTTAATGTTCTTAAGGAAAAACAGGATGAATTCAAAATAACAGATGAACAGCTGGAAAAAATAGCTGAGCTAACGTTTCAAATGGAAGATAAGGCTTTAAAATTAAGAAGTGATATCGCCCACACACAGCTCGAACTGAGGAGACAAATGAGAGAAATGGAAAACCGGGATTATGAAAAAATCAAATCTTTATTTCTGAAATCAGCTGAACTCCGGGCAGATATGGTTATAAACAGGATAACATTAAGAGACGACATCAAAAGCATCCTCACTCCCGAACAGAGCGCCGCATTAAAAGAAATGGCAAGGCAGGCTCAACCGGCCAGAAGATTCATGGAGAGAAGAGCACCCTTCCGGAGGGATTCGCGCATGGAAAGACCTTTCTTCCGCAGATAACGGCTCCCTTTTCTGACACTTGAGCCCTAACTGCTTTGACTCTCTCTATTCACCTGTTTTTTGAATCCAAATAAAATCAATGTTTACTTGAGGCCCTTTTGTCTCAGGAAGGGCCCCCTTGAATACCAAACCAAGACGGTGAACTCCGGGAGATAATTCCCTGTCATCCAACCGAAAATTCCGGAGAAGAGTGCGAAAAGGGCTGTAAAGATCGGCTGTACTCTCACCTCCGGCCATTAGCGCTTCTTTACCGTCAACCCGGAAAGATATTCTTCCTGAATTCGGATTCATTCCAGCCGTAACATATATCCGGTAGGTTCCCTTTTCTTGAATCTCGAAAGCAAATTCCTTTGAACTTCCCTCTCCCTGCGGCATCCAGGTCAAAATGCGGCCCTCCGACCACATTCTCCCCGCTGTAACGGCCGTTTGGTTTGCGTCAGTGATTATTTCCTCAGATGGATAGAAGACTGAATTCCGGGCTCCCATCCGAGCCGCAGGTATCCAGTTCTCAGGCAGTTCCCCTTCTCTCGCGTCATCCGGCATGATGGCACTATGATCATCCGTGACCCCGGGACAGGCGTAATGATATCCGATTCTCGCATAGGACATACCAGGAGTCACTTCATGACTGTAGAGCTCCATGAAAAAACGGATATTCTCTTTAAAAGGCAGGCAGTCCATAATATGCCAGCGGAAGTTCGTCACAAACCCCCTGTTCCCGGGCCCGTCATTTCTTGGCTGCCCGCAGTACGGGAATAAAAAGATGTCCGGGGATGACCATGAGTAATTATAGTAGTCCTCAGAACCGGTCCCGAACACGGAAGGAAATTTCTCATCGTCAACAAAAATCTTTTCATCTCCCTCTCCCCACCAATTTCCATAGGAGGTGGGAACGGGACAGGGATTGAGAATATAGGATGTCGTTCCTACGTACAATCCTTTTCCAAAGGCGATAAGAAAAGCAAGGTCCTGAACGTCCTTATTTGATGCGGTTATGTTATGGTCAGCCCTCCATCTGGCTCTAAAATGCATGGAGCGGCCTTCCTTCCAATCGTAGTCTGCCGGAAGCACGCTTCCTTCGGCTCTGACAACCTGCTTTCCCAGGTTTTCTAGAATGATTTTACATTCCTCCTCAAACGGCATGGGAAACCGGCATACCATTTGACCGTCGGGATACACACTAAAGGGAAGGGAAACATAAGGATTCACTCCCGGTGCCGCTCCAAAAAAATCCCCGACAGGGGACTGGACCTGGCCCCAGGGATGATGGTCGCATTTGATATGGAGCACTGTCTGCCGCAGAGCTTTGTCCTTTTCATCAGCATGAAGCTTTACAGTAAACCGTTCCAGAGCTTTAGGCCCCTTAAGGGAAAGCACCTCTTTTTTCTGCCCAGGTTCTATCAGGGAATCAAAGGATACCTCTTTTTCCTTTGATAGGGATTGCAAATTATGGTCAGGGTCTGAAAGAATGGATACCGTTCTTTCTATATCTTCCGTGTATTCTGAAAGGTCCTTGGGTGAAAAGGTCTTGACCCGCGTTCCTTCCGCATACAATCTTACTTGAACTTCATAAAAATGAAGGGTCTCCAAGTCTCCTGTCCAGACCAAACGCATCCCTTCGGAAAAAGGAATAGGAAAATAAGATGCATCTCTCTGGCAGAGAGTCTCAGCCAAAAGATCGGAATGAAATGGTTTTGACTCGGAAAAATACGCAAGGGGCGAATGAAAAAATTCATCTGCTTTGCCTTTATAGACAGGTTCGGATCCGCCATCCAGAAAAAGTTCCACATCGCCAGAAATGGCAGCGCTCCACAAACGGACTATGGCGCCGGGACCTTTCACATCCGCTATCAAATACACTCCTTTTCCTTCTTCATCCGGCTCTGTCAAGACCTGTTCAAAATTCGGGATGGGTTCTCCTCCGAATCCATCCGAATTTGAAAACCATTCCGGCCCTCCGGGCACAGTGCTTCTTCTATCATAAGAAGAAAATTGGACTGTTCTGTATTCAGGCTCTGGATACTCGGTAAGCCGCCATAGATCTGTCATCTCTTTAAGAAGAATCCCTGTTGTTACTTCTGTTTGATTCCCCGTGCAAAACACCAATATTAAGAAAAGGGATGCCATCAAAAACAGGTATATTCTCCTGGAATACATAACTTCCTCCTTTCTGTATTTCATAGATAACTTAAAGGCATTATATTTTTTTTTCGAGCTGTTCAATCATCACCGGACTGGCAATAAAAATGAGGATATCGTTCGCTTTTATTTCCACATCTTCATTCGGATTAAAATGATAATTCCCTGTTTTCTTATCTCTAACAGCGACTAAAAGCGCCTCGCTCTTTTCCTTTATTTTGCATTCGCCTAATTTCCTGCCGATGAGGTTGGAATCTTCCTCCACATAAACCTCTTCGAATCTCAGGACTTTTTCTCTATCTCTCAGCATCATATCCAAAAAAGTGACCACGGCCGGCCGCACCATTTCAGAAACCATACGCATACCCCCGATGTGAGCGGGTGATATAACAGAATCAGCGCCTGCTTTTCTCATTTTTTTATCACTCTTTAAATCAATGGCTTTACTCACTATTCTTATTCCCGGATTAAGGCTGCGGGCGCTCAGAGTCACGAAAAGATTCTCTTCATCCTTGGGGAGGGAAAGAATAATGCCTTTGGCCCTTTTTATTCCGGCGGATAGAAGTATTTCATCTTCAGTTGAATCGCCTATTAAGTATAAAAAATTGCCGGACGACAAAAGCCTGTCTATTTTTTCCTGAGAGGGATCTATAAGCACAAATTTCTTCTTTGTTAAAATCAATTCATCAATAATCGAACGAGCGGTTTCATCGGCGCCGCAGACGATGTAATGATCTTTTAGCTTTGATATTTTCTTTTCCATCTTTCTTCTCCAGAGAATATTTTTTAATTCACCCTCCACGATAAAAGCAGTGATAGAGGATATGGCGAAGGTAATGGTTCCCAGGGACAAAATAATGAAGGCAACTACAAAAATCCGCGCCCCCGGATTCGCGCTGAGATCTATGACCTCCTCATATCCTACGGTTGAAATAGTGATGATGGTCATATAAAGGCTGTCCAGCAATGACCATTCCCCGCCACCGAAAAATTTGAACCCGACAACACCGATGACAAAAACCAAAAAGAAAATCAAAACAGAAAGCAGCAATCTTTTCCTGGATTTCATAGTTTTATTTCTTTAAAGTCAGAAATGATAAAAATTTTTTCATCCTTTCCAACAAAGACATTTTATCACAACTGTCCCTTATGTCTTTTTCTGAAAGCTCCTTGACCTTTTTAAGGAAACCTATGTTTTCTTTATTCCTGTCACTCACTATGCCGGCTGTGATCTCTGCTAATTCCGGATTCCGGGATAAGAGAAGAGCAAAATCCCTGGCTCCTATTTCCAGAAGCTGGGTCTCTCCTTCAATTATGCCCGTTGCGGTTCTCGGCATTCCCGTATAAAGTGACATTTCCCCAAAAATCCCTCCGGGATTTACATAAAATTCCGAAGTATATTTCTTTCCTTTTTCCTCATAAGTCACAATACCCTTGATCTTTCCTGATATGACGATAAAGCAGCTCTCTCCTTTATCCCCCTGCTTAAAAAGTGTTTCTCCTGAAGAATAGAGCTGCCTTTGAGCGGAAGAAGCTAATTTTCTTATTTCTTCATCGGATACGATCAGCTTCCCCGCTTGCTCTCCTTTATGGTATCTTAAAAAAGAAGAACTCAAAAGGGATTGATATTTTATCATCTCCTCTTTTTGTTCGGGAAGTTCTCCGGTTTTCGCTCTTGATAGATATTCAAAAACATGCTGGACCTTATCACTCAACGGGAGAGGGATTTCGATTCCTCTTCTCCGGAATTTATACCAAATAAGCCTTCCTGCTTTCCCCAGCACATGATACTTTTTACTGAAATCCGTTATCCAGAATTTTAAAACATAAGATATGCCAAAATCCTCATAGCTCAGGATATAGGCTTCCGGCGGAGGCACTCTTGAAACTTCCGGCATATCCAATGCGGCCTCTCTCAGCGCTTCCATTACAGATTCCGGCGGGGACTCATAACTCACTTTGATAGGAATGTTCAAGGCCGTCCTTTTATCAGGACAGGAATAGTTGATGAGAATATCTGAAGAGATGGAATGATTCGGGATGACCACGATATTGGAATAAAGGTCCTTTATCCTGGTCTCTCTCCAGTTTGTATCAATGACCAAGCCTTCTTTGTCTCCGCACTTGATCCAGTCTCCCTTACAGAATGCCTTTGTGATATGGATGGATATTCCGGATATGATGTTTCCCAACAGTTCCTGAAGTGCCAGGCCCAATATCATGGTCAGGACAGCAGATGTCGCGAGAAGAGGAGTTATATCAACCCCGGCTACTCCTTTCAAAACACAGAACAAAAAAACAAGATAGATCACCAGCAGTAAGAACCGGTGGAGAATCCGGGGAAGAGGAAATATCTTCTCCCGGCGTTCATAATTTGTTACAAGAAAAGCGTCCAGCAACCTGACCAAAAAGAAAAACAGGAAAAAATAAGCGGCCGCATCAACGTATCTTTGAAAACCGGGGCTTAATTGAAGGCCCTGAACGAGATCCGCCTGCCTGACACACAAAACAGCGATGAGAAAAGCCAGAGGAGATATGATTTTTGAAAGAAATATTCCGGATCTTCTTCCTTTTGGCAGCAGATACTTCTTGTTAAGGTATCGAAAAAACAAATAAAGAACAAGACCCAGACAAAAAAATAAAACGACAAGGAATAATTCTAAAATCCCTGTATTTATAAGATTTTGATAGGACATTCTCTTTTTAACCTCTTCCTATTTCCATTTTTATGAGCCGCCTTTTAAACTCAGGGAGGACCCTTCCCTGGCTCCATACGTTTCAGGAAATACTTCTCTCGCCCTCCTTATTATATTATCAATTTTTTTATCTGAATGAGAAGGATTAAAATGAGAAAGATATAATTTTCCGGCACCGGCTTTTTTTGCTATTCTGGTTCCTTGTCTCCATGTGCTGTGGCCCCATCCTTTTCGGCCCTTTTTATATTCATCAGGAGTAAAAGTGGCATCATATATAAAAACATCTGTTTCCTTCGCAAAGGAAACCAACTGTTCATCCATGCCCTTTTCAGGATGTTCTGTATCCGTAGCAAAGAGAATACTCCCTCCTTTCTCGCTAAACCTGTAGGCAAAGGAACCTTGAGGATGATTAAGGGGGATATGAGAAATACGGACATTCCCTATAGAGAAATCTCCTAAAGGGACTTCCACGAATTTTTTTTCAGCTTCTGTCTTATCAAAAGGAATCGGGAAAAACCTTCCCCCCATCAACGTTCTGAGCAATTTTTGGGTCTCTCCAGGTTTTAAAGGAGAATAAAACGAGACCTTGCTTTCCCTGGAAAAAAGAGAGGGAAAAAAGGGAAGGCCCATAACATGGTCAATATGGAAATGAGTGAAAACAAGATGGATATGAAAAAACTTTTTAACCCTATTTTTCATCAACGCCTCACCCAACCTCATGATTCCTGTTCCCGCATCCACAACGATCAGGTCTTTATCCGACGAAACAAGAGAGGCGCACGGAGTATGTCCTCCATACTTGACATAATGTTTCCCGCTCACCGGAACAGAACCTCTGACTCCCCAAAAAGTAAGTTCCATTTGTGCTTTTTCCTTTTATTTTATTTTCAAAATGAATACTCCATCCCAGTCCTCAGGCGGAGGATTCTTTACAAACTCAGTGCATCTTGCTGCGTACAACTCAGCCAATGCATCATCTTTAATCCCTTGAAACAAAGCCGCGGCTTTTCTCCATTCGCGATTTTTATACTCTTTAAGAGCTTCCTGGAAATCGGATACCAGCTTTTGCTGGTCTCCGGTCGCTTCTCCTTTTTCCGCTATGATTTCAAATGCCTTTACCGGCCTGCTTTTCCCCACAACTCTGATGATATCGACCTCCCTCGTTAAAATCCGGTCCTCCACCTCAGAACAGGTATCCTGCCCTATAAGAATAGGGACTCTGTACTGTTTGCAGGCGCCTTCAAGCCTGGAAGCAAGGTTTACGGTATCCCCTATGGCCGTGTAATCAAACCGCCTGTGAGAACCCATGTTTCCTACCACTGCAGGACCGGTATTGATACCTATCCTCGCAGAAAGATCGTGTCCGTATTTTGATTTAAGAAGGCTTCCCATGTCTTTGAGTCTATTCTGGCAATCCAGTGCCGCTTTGCAGGCCTTTACAGCATGATCTGCCTGTTCGAGAGGCGCGTTCCAGAATGCAATGATGGCATCCCCCTCATATTTATCCAAAGTTCCGCTGTAGTTGATTATTATGCCGCTCATTTCCGAAAGATATAAATTAAGCAGATCAACCAGTTCCTCAGGATTCAAGCCTTCTGAAATCGAAGTAAATCCCTGTATGTCAGAAAAAAAAGAAGTGATCTCCCTTTTATCTCCACCCAGCTTTAAAAGCTCCGGGTTTTTAACGATCATGTCGATCAGAGAAGGAGAAAGATAAAAACGGAATACATTTTTTATGAAACGGCGCTGTTTCCCCTCAAGACTGTAATTTAACAGAGCGGCGCTGATAAAAGCTGTAACAACGGCAAACTCAGGAGCGGCAAACTCCAGCCATAACCCCGAAAAGAAAAAGAGGCTTGACAGGGCTGCGGGAAGTACCAGGCACAGGATAAAAAAAAGGCCGATAACCCAGGAACGCCGCAAAACCGACGCCCCTACTCCCGTAAAAAGAGCACTCAACAGAATCAGGCACAAGACCACTATTTCCCCGGGAAAAGAGATGAAATCCTGGTTTAAGATATTATCCAGAACAGCCGCCTGGATCTCCACTCCCGGATAGACTGAACTAAAAGGAGTGGACCTAAGGTCATAAATCCCGGGCGCGCTTGAACCCACTAAAACAATTTTTTCGGAAAACACATCAGGGGGGACCTGCGGTTCTGTTCCTTCATTTGTTTGAGCCCAGGAATTGATGATCGAAGCCACGGAATAAGTGGTATAGGTTCCCTGAGGGCCGTGGTATTTAATGACCATCCGGCCTGAGCCATCCAGGGGAATTTTTCTTTTGTCAAACCAGATACCCCCGCTCTTTCTGACCTCGATCCGGTTTTCTCCGAGAAATCCAGCCATAGCCAAAGGAAGGGCGGGGAGAGTCAGCTTATTATATGAAAAGAGAAGAGGGATCCGGCGGAAAATACCGTCCTCATCAGGAGAAAACTGCACATTGCCCATGCCCTTTGACACAGAAAAGAGCTCCCTGTTGGGAAGAGTGACTGATTTCATAGGGTAAATAGAGTCAGCCTGTTCCTCTAATCCTCTCAGCGAAAAGGGTTTTAACAGCTCTGTATTTGATTCTTCAGGCCCGTTGTCTTCCCTGCTTAAAAATACAGGAAGAAAGACATTTCCAGCCTTCTTTAGTGATGAAGCAAACCTCAGGTCATCTTCCACTCCATAAACTGAAGATTCGGAAAATATGAAATCAAAGAAAACGGCTTTCACACCCCCGGCTTCCAAGTAATCCGCTAAATAGGAATACATCTCTCTGGGCCAGGGCCATGGGAGCCCCTGTTGTTCTTCATAGAAATCCAGGCTGTACTGATCGATCAGGAAGAGAACGATATCTTCATCTGCATGAGAAGTCTTTGAAAACAATCTGAGCCTTAAATCCCACGATTTCCGTTCCAAGGGCTGAAAAAGCCGCAGTTCATACAACAGAAGGATTACTAAAAACGATGCGATGCCGATGAGAATACCCCGGGATAATTTTCCTTTCAGAAGGGTCTGGACCCGTTTCCTTTTCTTAATGTTTTCCTCTCCACCAAAGGCACATAAAGCCGATCACCGCAGCCTCTGAACCGCTTTTTCATACCTTGCAGTCCGGGCCGATGCCTTTTCAGGGATAAAACTCAATGATGATATTTCCTTTTGGGCCCGCTCTATTCTATCACCGGCGCTGGGATGTGTCTTAAACCATCCTTTTTCTTCACCCTGAGAAGAATCCTGTCTCATTGTCTCCAGAAAATCAATGAGTCCTTTAGGATCATACCCTGTCCGCGCTGCTATTTCTATAGAAAGGCGGTCAGCTTCATATTCATATTTCCGGTCATATCCTCTTTCTATCAGCTTTCCTGCGATATCGCCTAAGGCATCCTCAAAAACATCTGTCAGCTTGGCCAGCTTTTCAGGACCGTATTTTTCTATTGCTTTCTCTCCAATAAGGGTAAACGCATCCACCAGGCGTGCATTCTTTATCGCCTGAAGACCGTGCTTTTCCTGAACATGGGCGACTTCATGAGCCAGAATGCACCCCAGCATTTCTTCATTTCTACATCTTTTCAACAAACCCTTGCTTATAAAGATAAAACCTGAGGGTGCGGAAAGAGCATTGACTTCCTCTGTATCCAGCACAAGAAAATGGTATCCTGCAAAAGTTTCAGGCCTGTCAGAGTGATAGACAACAGCCATACCAACACTGTTGACATAACGGGTAAGGTCATCGTTCTGATAAGCAGGATACATGGATAAAATAATAGCCGCTACTGCCCGTCCAATATAATATTCCTCCTCCTCTGATATATCTCCGAATCCTGACCGCACAGCTTTAATCGTATCTTTTTCAGACGCGACTATTTTACTTACTTTTCCGAAAATACCAGCGCTTTCCTCCATAACAGAACATTTAAGAAAAAACAAAACGCAAAACAGGCAAAATGCCAAGAGAACCAGGGTCTTTTTGTTGTTCATTTTTCCCTCCCGAATTCCCCTAACTTTCCCCTTGCGAGAAAAGTTTTGATAGAGGACGGGGAAATTTTCAGCTGCAGCATCTTATCAACCATGGCAAAACTTATGTTCGGATTCCTGGCCTTGTACTCTCCTTCCACTTGTTTGTTAAATCCTTTTCCGGCCAGCGCCACTTCGTCTGCTGATGCATCCGTTTTGAGAGAACTCGCAGAAGCAAGCAGGGCCACTCCCTTGGGCTTGACAGCGCATGAATGCACCCATCCTGTTAACCCCCGGGAAGTTTTTACTTTTATCCAGCCTTCTTTTGTCTCCAGCTGCTCCACACTTTCTCCGGCTTTTAAAACAGCAAGGGACTGAGCATAAAACTGAGGCTCTGCTCTTAAATGGGTGGAACTGATTTTAACCACAAAGGATTTGGCGATCAAAATTGAGACAAGAAGAAAAAATACGATGAGAATCCCGCTCAATAAAGAAGGTTTTTTCATTTACCCCTCCTGTAGTGTAATAAAATACCACGAATCTGTCATTCTTATGAATGATAGTATACTGAAAGACGGCCTCAGTCAATATCAACCTGAACTCTTCTTAGCAGGGCCTATGTAAAAAAATCTTGAGTCAAGCAAAACGATCCATCTTTTGCTATAATATCAGGAAGTGAGATGAGACAAAAATCAATCCGAGGTTGACAGAGAAGCAGAGTGTCTTATCTTATAATAGGAAGAGATATGAAAAAAATCATTGGTGGCTCCCTCTGTTTATTAGTATGCACAGCTCTTGTCTTTCCTCAGAGCCTGGCTGAACTCGCTCAAAAGGAGAAAGAAAGAAGGGCCCGGCTCAGTGAAAAATCCAGCATAGTCCTGACAAATGCAGACCTTGAAAGAATAAAAAAGGGTACGGCCCTCACTCTGAAGTCCTCCCCTTCCACTCAGGATAATAGGAATATGAAAAGATCTCCGGACATCAGAAGTCCCGGGCCAAGAGTCATCACTTCTGAAAACATCGATCAGATAGACCAGAGAGGATTTGACAGCCAAAGCAAAAAATATGCGACAAGGGTACTGGAGACTACAGAACAGGTTCGGAATCCCTCTTCCTCCCTTAACAAACCGGATGGCAACTTTACGCAAATCGAATATTTCGGTTTTCTTGACCTGGAACTGGAAGCGGAAAACCATAACGGCGCTGATATAGCCGTTTATGCCCGGCGGCAGCGGTCAGGAATTCTTCCCCCTACCATGAACTACGCCCTCTATGCCGCGGATAAGTATGGAGAGTGGCAGTACATAGGAACCGGAAGCGGCCTTCAAAGTCCTGAGACTTTTGAACTCGGAGAAATCTCAAGAACTCAAAAAATCAGGCTTGTGTTTAGAGATTACACAGACACCAACACGATAAAACGCATCAAACCTCACTCAGCAGACTATTACATGGAAATCGATGCTGTTGAGTATCTGCACTTCTGAATCACTCGGATGTTTCAAACTCAGCCAAGACTTCTGAAACCGCATCTTTATGAACCATAAATGTCAGCATCTTGAGCTTCACGTAATCATCCCTGAAGAGAGTGTAGCCTTTAAACTCGCCTCTTTGAGAACTGCTTCCTGAATCTTTGATCAGAAACCAGTCGCGGCTGTTCAATTGAGTATGCCCCACCGCATGAATGGCATGGTCATCCGTAGAGGTTCTGTTGTTAAATCTGTATTCACGGCTGTCCTGACCGATCAATGCAAACGGAATATCAAAAGAAGGTATAATGGCACAGTCTTCCTCTCCACTTGTTCCGGGTTCAGATACATCACCGCCCAGGGCGATGGTATACCCTTTTTCAAAAGCATTGACGATCAGGCTATAGAACACATCCAGAGGGACATTATAGTACACATCGCTGTGCCACCAGTTGTCAGGCACTTTGTATTCACCCTGTGTGTAAAAGGGAAGATATTTCAGGCTCATAAAGGTTACATAATCGTCAAGAGGAAGCTGCAGCACGTCTTCCATGTATTCCATGGGAGTCAGGCTCCGGCCGTTTACCTCTATAGAGTCCGGAGGCTCTCCCAAATACTTGTTCAGTACTTGCTTCACGTAACAAACAGCTTTCTCTTCATCCCAGTATTCGTTTTCTTTGCAAAAATTCAGGTAATTTCTAATCTCCCGGAACATTTCACCGTGATTGTGTTCGGTCTCTCCGGACAGCAGGCCTGTGTAGAACTCAGCAGGAACAGCTCCGTACTTTTTCATTCGAGCGATCGCCGCATCATGTTCAGAACCCTGGCCAAGGTGCATGTCTCCCTTATTCTGGATGAAATATCGGGCCTTCTCCACATACTCCCAGTAAACGGTAAACATTTCAGAAAGCTTTATTTCCCCTTTTCCAAGACGCTTCAATTCTGATTCCATGAGAGAGGTGGTGGCAAAACACCAGCAGGTCCCGGTCCAATACTGGCGAACGGGAGGGTTGTGAAAATACGTGGTGAACACATCCAGAGAGGACGGCTTTGTGATCCCTGAAAAATCCGTCGTGAGGTAAGTGCGTTCATGACCCCTGAATTCTCTGGTCTTATAAACGGCTTCACTGCCCTCCTGGATTTCCTCCTCGCCGATCTGGATTACTTTTTTTTGGACTGTTTTTTCCTGTTCCGTGCACGAAAAAAAGAAAAAACAGACACAGGCCAGCAAGAATAAAACAGAAAAAATAGCTGTAAATCTCTTCATAAATAACTCCTTTCTTCAATCAATCCTAACCCTATCGATCTCTATCATATTCATTGATCTGAAAAGAGCAAATCACAGCCACCTATGTGTCTCTGAATTTACTTCAATTTGATCTCTTCCAGATCCAGATATTCGATTTTTGAAGTGCTTGAGTTAAAATACTCCAAAAATAGCTTCCCGTCCCTTTTAATAAAGCCGTACATGTCCGACACATGTTCACCTAAAATCTCTTTTCCTATTTTTTTTACGGCAACCGTATTGTAAAGCACATATTCAGTCTCAACCCGGCCTTCATTCTCCCTGGGCATCTTAATGCAAATAAGCCACTGGTTGTCTTCCGTATGAGTGATTATCTGAAAAACCGCTTCCTTATCCCGGTCAACTATGACCCCTGTCTCCTTATCTGTATCCATGAGAACAGAGCTCTCATCTTCACCCAAATAAAGGGAATGGACCGACTCGAAACCTTCTTCGATCCTGATCTCCGCAAGACAGGTATCCTCTGTTTCCAAACCCTTATATACGTCCTGTATCTCAAGCCTCAAAATATAATGGACCGCATCCGCAGGGCTTCCCGCGTCCGCTTCCTTTTCACTTTCAAAAAGTTCCACAACACTATCCTTGAATTCAATCAATTCCTTCCGTGCCATCGGAAAATTCAAATCCTGTTCATCCTGCGTGTCTGTCAGCTCAATAACAAAATCCCTGTCATACTTCAAAGCAAAATACTGAACAGCCATTTCCGACACATGAGCTTCAGGGCTCACTCCCACATAAAGGCTTAGGAACATTTTCTTGATCCTGTTATTTCTAAAAAAGTCTTCTTCACTTCCCGCAGATCCATTTATTATGTGCAAAATCCCGGTGTTTTCCGGTATGGTGAAAAACAAGGCCTCTCCCGATCCATTCCCCGGCACTCCCTCTGCCCAGCATGTACTTCTGTCTCCGTCAAATATCCTTACACCTGAAAATGTTCCGGGATTAAAGGGATCGGGCTCAGGATTGTCAAGTTCCGATGTGGTTTTGTAAAAAATACCCCTGTCACAGGAATACAGCACCATCTGCTCCCACTGGGATACAGCAAGGTACGGCTGTGAAAAATGGAAAGTGAATAGTATGGAAAAGAAAATAAGGACAACCAGTCTTCCCTTCATTTTTGATTTCTCCTCTTTATTTTATATTCATCCGGTCTTTAAGCGGCCGTACTTCCCTCTATGCATCTCTGCCAATAAGTTTAATCCATATCATCATTTTTGGCAATATCCATCATCCCCCTTTACTTGATCCGTCAAAAAAACATTTAAAAAATGATATCAAAGCTTTTGAAAAAACATTCAAAAACAATATAATAATCTCAAAATAAACAGGGAGGCTGTCATGAAAAAATCATGTATCTTTCTTCTTACCCTCTTTTTTTCCTCTGCATTGCTGGTATCGGAAGATATCCCATTCGAGGCCTATTTTACGGACCATACCATGCGCATTGATTTTTTTCAGACCGGGGATTCGGACGAAATAACCATTTCTCTTGATCAGATCTACAAATACCCCAAATGGGCAGGAAACCCGGAAAAGACCATCGATACCATGAACTCGGGCATGTATTATATCAAAATAGTGGATAAGGGCACGAACCGTCTTCTTTATTCAAAAGGCTTTGCGACTCTATTTGGAGAATACAAAACCACAGATGACGCTAAAAACAACATCAAAAAAACATACCTTCAAACAGCTCTCATCCCTTACCCTAAACATCCCTTCATGTTCATCATAGAAGCCAGGGACAAAAACAATCTTCTTTGTCCCCAGTTTGTGATAAATATCGATCCCAGGGATGAAAATATCATCCATGAAGAATCCAACACAGATGACCGCATCTATAAGGCAATAGAAAACGGAGACCCTCATGATAAAGTGGATATTGTTTTTATCGCAGAAGGATATAAAGCTGAAGACTGGGAAAAATTCAAAAAAGATGTTGGCCGTTTCACCAAAGTCATTTTCAGAACAGAACCTTTTCAAAGCCATAAAGAAAAATTCAATGTAACCGGCATTTTCCGGGCCTCGCAGCAAAGAGGGACAGATGAACCAACTAAAGGGATATTTAAAAACACCGTTCTTAACTCCTCTTATAATGCCCTGGGCACACCCAGATATCTTCTTATCGATGACACCAAGGCTCTCAGAGATATCTCATCAAAAGTCCCTTATGATACACTCATTGTCATGGCCAACACTCCTAGATACGGGGGCGGCGGCATTTATAACGACTATACCATTTTCACATCAGATGATGAGAGAAGCGAGCACACTCTGATGCATGAGTTCGGCCACGGATTTGCTAATCTCGCAGATGAATACTTTACATCAAGTGTGGCGTACAACGAATTTTACCCTCCAGGAGTCGAACCGCATGAGCCCAACATAACAGCCCTTCTGAATCCAGAACATATCAAATGGAAGCACCTGCTCTCTCCGGGGATACAAATTCCCACTCCCTGGGGCCAGGAAGAAATAGAAATCCTTGTAAAGAAGAGGAAAGAATCGGAAGAAAAAGCAAAACAGCAAATTTCTTCCCTTGAACAAAAAGCAGCCTCAAAGGAAGAGATAATGAAATTAAAGAACGATCTCGATTCCACATTAAAGCAAATCAACGATGAAATCAAAAAAGTGCTTCTTAAATATCAAGAAAAATACAAAGGGAAAATCGGCGTGTTCGAAGGCGCAGGGTATTCCCCTAAAGGGCTTTTTCGCTCAGAAGTGCATGTCGGCATGTTCTCTAACGGTGAATACGGCCCTGTAAGCGAAGAAGCCATCCTCCGCATTATCTATCACCTCAGCCGCTAATCCTGGTTATTCATAAAACCTGCCGATAACATACTCATAACCTTACCTGTTCTCTATATTTTTAGAGTTCTCTAAGAAACCATATAAGACTGCTTCGTTTCTTGATGCTTATAATTTTATCTTATTATCGGCAGCTTTTCCCCTTCGGGCGAGCCGATCTCACAGCACCTGCTTAGTTGCAGGGCATTCGCGGTGAAAGACCACAGCTTCATACCCTGCGCCTCGCATCTGCAGCCATCTCGACTCGTGAATAACCAGGCTTACATTCATGATCCTGCCTGAAAGTCTGGATGAGGCATGGTATTGTTTGTCTTACAGGATAAACGTAATCCTTAAGAAATTCAGGTGTGGCTGAAGCGCCATAAAAGATTTAGCCTTCGAATGAGGCTTTTCGAGGGTACCCGGCGAAGCCGGGCGACGAGTATGTCTGACCCACGGACGGGGGGAGTTACGCAGGAGCCGAGAAAAACGAAGAAGAATGGCGTTAAAAATCTTTTGCAAGCGACAGCCATACCTGAATGATACATTGACTTGATTCTTAGAAAAAATCTTGAATATCCTTGAAAAGAAAATGATAATAAGAACACCACTCTTTTCTTATGAATAAATAAGATCAAATCTCTAATGAGAGGAACAAATGAAAAAACCCATTTTTATAAGTGCTCTTTTCTGTTTAGTGCTCGCTTTATTGTCAAGCTGCACAACAGAGGATAAGTACGCAAAAAGAACCTATAAGGAAACAGAGCCCAGAGACTGGGAAAATCCAGCGGTTTTTCAAATAAACAGGGAACCTCCCAGGGCCAGCTTTATTCCTTATGCTGAAAAAGAGCGGGCTGCTGCAGA
>Ga0307421_1000120_pt1 | contig 48987 bp, 34 predicted proteins | sample SalMarWE160270MG_FD_202163 | JGI IMG/M metagenome (GOLD analysis project Ga0307421, IMG submission 202163) | Salt marsh sediment microbial communities from the Plum Island Ecosystem LTER, Massachusetts, United States - WE1602-70 | ecosystem: Environmental > Aquatic > Marine > Intertidal zone >... | reverse complement strand
AACTGCCAGGCGGGCAGTTCGAAACCCGGCCCAGGGGAAGGAATTAAACATACTCTGGCTCGGACGTGCTATTCATGTCTACTCAATGACAGAAGGAAGTCTGCATTCCACGAAGTCCACATACTTAAAAATTAGTATAATGTTATGCAGTAGCGGGATCCGTCTCAGAAAAATCGCGTTAGATTTCAAGGAAGGTTTTCGTTGCGGGGGCACTGGAGGAACCCTGTTTGAGCGACGACGCAGGAGGAGTGAGTTTGGGTTCCGCGGGGAGAAAAACTTCCGTAGTAAATCAAGTGATTTTTATGGAACGGTGACCTTTTTGCTAACTTTTTGGGTGGCAGCCAAAAAGTTAGTCGAACTGCCAGGCGGGCAGTTCGAAACCCGGCCCAGGGGAAGGAAAAACCATCCCGTTCTATCCAGATAGAATATTATTTTCAAAACAACTTGGGCAAATAATCGGTTATAATGATAAATCAAATAAAAATATGGGCCGTAAATTTGTAATGGGAGATATTCACGGTGCATACAAAGCCATGATCCAATGCTTTGAAAAAGTCAATTTTAACTTTAACGAGGATCAGCTAATATGCCTGGGTGATGTATGCGACGGATGGCCGGAAGTAAAGCAATCATTTGACGAATTGCTGAAAATAAAAAACCTTGTTTATATCCGCGGAAATCATGATGAATGGGCTTTACAGTGGATGTTGACAGGTGCATCCCCTGATATCTGGTTATTTCAGGGAGGTGATTCAACAATTAAAAGTTACAGGAACAATGTTCCCCTTGAGCATATTGAATTTTTAAAAAAGAGCAAATGGTATTATAAGAAAGAAAACAAACTGTTTATACACGGAGGTTTTGATCCGGAAAAATCGCTGGAATCCCAGGATCCGGGATCCTTCATTTGGGACCGTTCACTTATAAGAAAAGCTATGAGTGAGAAAATGAAGGACCAGAACTGCAATATTACAGGTTTTGATGAAGTATATACGGGACATACCCCAACCATCAATTTCGGCAGTGAGCGCCCCATTCAGGCCTGTGAAATAATTCTGATGGATACCGGTGCCGGCTGGCCCGGCGGAAAACTGGCCATCATGAATATGGATACCCGCGAGTTCTTTCTCAGCGACCGGGTTGACCGGCTTTACCCAAAGTTTAAGGGCAGAAGAGGGTGATGGGAATTGATAGAGGGAGAGATAAGATAGAATGACATAATAAATAGATATGGTAACCTATGATAAAAAAAGGAGCAGTTGGCTCCTTTTATTTATTATACTGTATCAATAGAATGCTTCAGCGCATAATATCTATTCTTCACCTACATGTTCCCTCACTACCCTTTTCAGCCAGGGGAGTATAGAAAATATCAGGATTACGGATATCATGGTGAGGCCCATATTCGTGAGGAAGAAATAAGCTTTTTTGTCGTAGAGGTTCCAAAGGCCTGATAGTACTCCTGACAGCTTATTGCCAATTGCAGTGGACAGAAACCATCCGCCCATCATCATTGCAACAATACGGGGCGGACTGAGTTTCGAGACCAGTGATAAGCCCATGGGGCTTAAACACAGTTCACCTATGGTGATAACCCCGTAGGTGCCGAACAACCAGGCAGCAGAAGCTTTTACCGCGCCATTGTCCGATGATAAGGCTGCAAATACCATTACAAGGGCAGACAGGGCCGTGATGAATAATCCATACCCGATCTTCGAGGGTGTGGATACCGGCCGGCCGCGCCGGCGCAGAAACATAAAGAAACCAACTACCAGGGGTGTGAACAGTATTATGAATCCCGGATTGATGGACTGGAATAATTCTGTGGAGAAGAGGTTCAGTTTACCATTTTCAGGCCATTTCTCCTTTGGCAAATTGTGAAAATACGGATCAGGGCCGGAAGCTTCAATTGTGTTTCCTTCGGAGGCTTCAACCGAACCTGTTGTAACAACCTGGTTCAGGTGAAGTGTGGAAACCGGTTTTTCAAGCACTTCGGGGATCTGGCGGTTAGTATACCGTTCGGCCCAGATGGTAAGCGCCGATCCGTTCTGGTGAAATATCGCCCAGAAGATCACCACACAGCCGAAAACAGCAAGTAATGCCTTTACCGGATCGGCAACTTTCTTTGCGTGAATTTTTGCTTCCGGTTCAGGCATGGTCTTCAATGCAATGGTGAGGGCATATTTTTTTTCTTTCAGATAGAGAGAAATATAATAAATGATAATAACAATACTGAAACACAGGAACGCGTCCGTGGATTTATTGCCAAACAGGGGCTGCCCCATGATCCAGGTAAAAAGGTTCCAGCCGATGAATCCTGCAGCAAAGGCCGGCACAAGCAGGTCAACGATAACCCTGCCCAGTGATTTTTCCCCTTCCTGGGTTGGTGATATAGTGTCCACCTCCTTAATATCTTTGGCATAAAGCTGGCCGGTCCAAAACCAGATAAGTCCGGCAAACATACCTATACCGGCAGCTGCAAAAGCCCAGCCCCAGCCATAATTGATCCTGAGGAAGGCTGCTATGAAGTTACATACAAAAGCGCCGATATTGATGCCCATGTAAAATATGTTAAATCCCGCGTCTTTCTTATCCCTGTATTTGTCGTTATCATAAAGCTTGCCGACAAGGGCCGATATATTGGGCTTGAAAAATCCGTTACCAAGAATGATCAGTCCCAGTGAAATGAAAAAGATCGTTTCATTATGTATGGATAAGCCAAGATAACCTGTTCCCATTAATATGCCGCCAAGGGAGATTGAAACCCTGTATCCCAGTAATCTGTCAGCGATTAGACCCCCAAAGAAGGGAGTAAGATAAACAAGCGCCAGGTAAGTACCGTAAACATCGGCTGCTTTCTCCAGTGAAAAGCTTAACCCGTGAAAAATGGATGCTTCACCGGGATCAGCCTGGCCTATCATATACAGGGTGAATATACCCAGCATGAGATAAAACCCGAATCTTTCCCACATTTCAGTGAAAAACAAAACTGTCAGTCCCCTTGGGTGTTTTCTTTCTTTAGCCATGTTGTAGTATTATGTGGTTATTTGTTTCGACAAATATAAAAAGATTTTTATAGCATGTGCATTTTTACCGTATGTCTCATTATATTTGTTTGTGATCGCTGGATCCCAAAAAAACTATTTTTCTTTTTAAATTTATATGATATTTGTTAGAGTTTGTCAATAAACTCATTAATAATAAAAATTAAATATATGAAGTTACTCACATCAGAACAGGTTAAGGAGGCCGATAAATATACCATAGAAAATGAACCCATTATTTCCGTAAACCTTATGGAACGTGCAGCCTGCAGAATGGTTGAATGGGTGAGCTCCCATTGTCACACCTATGATCAGTTTAAGTTTTTTGCAGGCCCGGGGAATAATGGCGGCGATACATGGGCGCTGGCTCGCCTGCTTTATAAAATGCAGTTCACGAATATTTCGTTTTACCTGCTGAATATTTCCGGAAAAATTTCACCCGATTCACAGATCAACAGAAAACGCCTTAAGGAGGAAACATCAGTAAAGATTGTTGAAATTACATCGGAAGCAGATTTTCCGGATATTGATCAAAACGATATTGTGATCGAAGGACTCTTCGGTTCGGGTTTATCCCGGCCTCTTGAGGGAACGGCTGCCGGACTGGTGAGGCATATCAATCAGCATAATTGTAAAAACGTATTGTCCATCGATATTCCCAGTGGCCTGTTCGGGGAGGATAATTCAGGAAACAACAGCGATAATATAATTCAGGCAGATTACACCCTTACGATTCAGTTCCCGAAACTTTCCTTTTTCTTTCCTGAAAATGCCCGGAATGTAGGTGAATATGTTGTTATGGATATAGGATTACATCCCGCTTTCATTGAAAAAGTCAAAACGCCGTTTAATTATCTTTCAACATCAGATGTGGCTTCGCTTCTAAAGCCCAGGGATAAATTTTCACATAAGGGTACTTATGGACATGGTTTGTTAATTGCCGGTTCATATGGAATGATGGGTGCAGCTATTCTGGCCTCGAGGGCTGCGCAACGCACCGGTATCGGATTAGTCACCACCCATATTCCCCGTTTTGGATATGATATTATGCAGACTGCCGTACCGGAATCCCTGATAAGTATCGATCAGTCGGATATAATTTTTACCGGATTCCCGGATCTTTCAGATTTTAATGCTGTTGCAGCCGGGCCCGGTCTGGGGAAAAGGAGTAATACGAAAAAAGCATTGCTGAATTTAATTGAAAAAGCTGACAGGCCGCTTGTGCTCGACGCGGATGCACTGAATATCCTGGGAGAGAATAAGGAATGGATAGGGCGGATCCCTGAAAACAGTATATTAACTCCACATCCAAAAGAATTTGAGAGAATTACACAAAAATTCGGGAGCGGTTATGAACGTAACCGGTTTCAACGTGATTTTTCAGTAAGGCATAAACTCATTGTTGTGTTAAAAGGTGCTCACACGGCAATAACTTTAGCCGATGGCAGTTGTTATTTTAATACAAAAGGAAATCCGGGTATGGCTTCCGGTGGTACGGGAGACGTGCTGACCGGAATGGTCCTTTCACTTCTTGCACAGGGGTACAGCCCGGCAGATGCTGCCATCACGGGAGTGTATTTGCACGGCAGGGCAGCCGATCTGGCAGTGCATGATACCGGTCAGCAGGCTCTTATTGCTACGGATATTATTAATTATATCGGGAAAGCATTTTTGGATACCGGAGAGAAGAAGGGCGCGTTTTAAATCCGCTGAAAGTAAATAACATGTTTAGTGAATCACTGCCGGGGTTGCAGGACTTTAATAAAATGTAGTGGTAAACAGAAACATAAATCAGACACAATGCAGAAATATTTTATTTGGATGGCCATGTTGTTTATGGGGGGGTGCAGTGTGCCTTCAAAGTTCTACGTGACTAACGTGCAGGACATAACACAATTTGAGGAGAGTTCTTTTGTTTATGGCTTGCCCCGGACAGTGCTGCAGGTGAAAGTTACGGTAATAAAAACAAAAACTATCCCCGGTCCATATCACATGTATGCAAAGGAATATCTTGGTATTGACGGCGTTCCTCATCAGCCGTCTGTGAAATGGGAAATTGATAATGTCGATATTACTTCGCGCGTGGAAATTGATCCCGGGTATTTTTATTCGGTAAGGAGCAATGAATTGCCTATACATGAAAATTCATTTTTCCGGCTTAAAAATGAAGGGCTGATCCTCGATGCAGGGAGTTATGAAAAAACTGTTGATTATGAAGGGGACATGGCCGGTGATAAAGATAGAATTTACTTTACAGACCTCTCACTGAAGAAGCCTTTAAAAATAGATACTGATACTTTGTTCAGGGAGTTGTTCAGGGATTCAACTTTCGTAAGGGTTCCGCATCTGAAGAAAGAGCTTGTTGCCAAAACCCATGAGGAAAAAGCACGGGAAGCAGTGCAGACACTCATAAAAATACGAAAGAGAAGATTTCACATGTTCGCGGCAAGGTATGATTTTATGCCCGAAGGTGAAGCTGCCAGGGTGAGTGTGGAAGTTCTTAATGCACTGGAGGAGAACTATTTGTCCTTGTTTATCGGTAAAACCATCACTGAAGAATATGAGAAGACTTATCTTTATACTCCCGAGGCATCAAAAGATATGTCAAGGCTTATTCTTTTTCGGTTTGATGATAATGCCGGATTACTCGGTGCCAACGATATTAAGGGTAAACCGGCAGTGCTTGAAATCTCCGATAAAGGGCATACACAAAACCTGGAAAACCTGAACTATCCTTATAGTGGATCACCCGTACAGAATACCTTGTTTTACAGGATCCCTGATAAAGGATACCTGAAACTGATTTTAGGCAGCAGGGTTCTGGCCGAAGCCGCATTGCCCGTATACCAGTATGGAGTGGTTGTGCCAATGACAGTTCAGGGTAAGTAGGGTTCGTCTATAAAGTAGTCAAAATGTTTAACCGGTATTAATATTGTAGATAATAGGTTTACTGATTACCTTCTTCCCTGCTGATAGGTGATTCATAACCCGAGAGAAAAACTTCCCATGTTTGTGTTTTGTAATGATTGCCACCGATAAATTTCATGATCTGATCAAATTGCATGGGTTTGATGTATCCGTTAAAAGGTTGAATGATCTTTAGATCTTCATTGAGAAACACTACAGAAGGATAACTAAGCTTACCGTTTAATAATGCTGCAGCCAGTTCATGATATCCCCGGCTTCCCTGGCTAATAAATTTGTATGTTTGTCCGTTTATGACGATATCATTTTTTTGCCCGGCATTGAATTTAACAGGATAGAAATTTTTGTTCATGTAAGATGAAATAATACCATTGTTAAATGTGTTTTTGTCCATCACTTTACACCACCCGCACCAATCAGTATAAACATCAATGAAAATTTTCCTCGGCTCTTCCCTGGTCAGTTTAACGGCCTCTTCAATTGTATACCATTTAATATTTTCAGCCTCTTTTTTTTGTGCATGAAGGCCGGAGAAGATCAGTAATATTGCAATACCCGGTATCCACCTTTTAAACCCCATAAAAAATATGTTTTGAATAAATATATATATGCAAATGTATGAATATTTACGGTTTTTATTAAGCGAAGTTTGGATTTTGGTATAATAAATTTTTATATACTGTGAATTGCCATGATAATTGACAGGGATATTTTTGGGAAAAATTACCATCTTTACGTTTGAGACATTATATTGTTATTGCATACTATTATTTTTTATACCGCGAAAACTATGAATACATTGATCGATCAATTACAACCCAGGGCCTTATGGTCAATTTTCAGTGAACTTTGTGCTATCCCCCGTCCGTCGAAAAACGAGGAAAAGGTGGTGGAATATGTTAAGAATTTCGGGGAATCACTTCAACTGGTTACTTTAGTTGATGAGGCAGGCAATATAATTATTAAAAAACCGGCTACACCGGGTATGGAAAACCGTAAAGGAATGGTACTGCAATCACACCTTGATATGGTTCCGCAGAAAAACAGCGATAAGAAGCATGATTTTCTTAAAGACCCCATTGAAGCATATATAGATGGCGACTGGGTTACGGCAAACGGAACAACCCTTGGCGCGGATAATGGTATCGGCGTAGCATCCATATTGGCAATTCTTAAAGCTGATGACATTGTCCACGGCCCGCTGGAAGCTCTGCTGACTATAGATGAGGAGACCGGCATGACAGGTGCTTTTGCACTTAAACCGGGTCAGCTTGACGGACAGATACTGATCAATCTCGATTCGGAAGAAGAGGGTGAGCTATATGTCGGGTGTGCAGGTGGAATAGAATCAAATATCCGGTTTAGCCTGGATGAACAGCCGGCACCCAAAGGATCGATAGCTTATGAATTATCTGTCCGCGGAATGAAGGGCGGACATTCAGGTTTGGATATTAACCTTGGCAGGGGAAATTCCATTAAGGTGTTAAACCGGATACTCTGGAGCTCTCTTAATAAGTATGGCGTTTCTCTCGCGCATGGTGAAGGTGGCAGCCTGCGCAATGCTATTCCCCGTGAAGCGGATGCGGTGATCACTGTTCCTGAAAATAATAAAAAAGCATTTGAGACTTTTATACAAAATATTACACTGACCATTACAAATGAATTACAGGCCACGGAACCTGATCTGCAGATTAAACTGGAGGAGACAGATATGCCGGAAAAGATCATTGAAAACGAACAGGCGAAAAAGCTGATCGGTGCATTGTATGCCTGTCCGAATGGTGTTATAAGAATGAGCGATGCAGTACCCGGCCTTGTGGAAACCTCGACTAACCTGGCAGTGTTCAGGGCAGGGAAGGGGTCTGCCACTCTGCAGTGCCTGCTGAGAAGTTCGGTGGATACGGCAAAACATGAGCTTGCCGGACGTATGGCCGCGGTTTTTGAGCTGGCCGGGGGTGAAGTGGAGTTTACCGGTGAATACCCGGGATGGAAACCCAACAAGGACTCGGTTATCTTAAGCATATGCCGGTTGGTGTATGAACAGAAATTTGGTAAGAAACCTGATGTTAAGGCCATTCATGCCGGGCTCGAATGCGGTATCATTGGAGGGATCTATCCCGGACTTGATATGATCTCCTTCGGGCCGACAATTCAGTACCCGCATTCACCCGATGAAAAGGTAAATATCGCAAGTGTGCTGAAATTCTGGAATTTTTTGCTGGAAACACTCAAGAATATCCCTGGGGTTTAAGTAGAGTCTGTCCATAATATACCATTTGCCGCGTTACGCTTGTCCGGGAATTGATCATTAAGTAAACTCCCATATGCCGCAAGTCTGTGATTTGTGGCTCTCACATTTTCGGACCGCGCAAATAAATAAGGAAAGTTTGAATGCAGCGGGTAGGAACCCCGCTGTTCTTATTTTTTCAGGGCTTCAAAAATCTCAACAGTGGCCCGGGATTTATTCAGGGTATAGAAATGTATGCCGGGAGCTCCTTTATATAGAAGCTCTTTGCACTGGTTGATAGTATAATCAACACCAATACGGTATGTTTTGCCGGGCTGGTCCTTATATTGTTCAAAGCGGCGGATCAGCTCTCCGGGTATTTTGGTGCCCGACATTTTTGTGAAGCGTTCGATCTGGCGCCAGGCTGTCAGGGGGATGATGCCCGGGATGATCCTTGACCGAATGCCGGCTGCACGTGCTTTTTTTACAAATTCGAAGTAAAAATCATTCTGAAAAAATAACTGGCTGATCAGAAATTCCGCACCGGCATCGGCTTTTTTCTTCAGGTTTTGCAGGTCTTCATCAAATGACCGTGCCTCGGGATGCTTTTCAACATAACAGGCTCCCGCTGTGCAGAAATCGAAATTTTGATTTACATAGCTTATAAGCTCACTGGCGTAACGGAAACCGTTTTCTGCAGGTATGAATTCATTTTGGCCTTTAGGAGGGTCACCCCTCAGTAGCATTAGGTTTTCTATACCAATGGAGTCCAGTTGCTTCATGTCTTCCCTGATCTTGTCCCGTGTTGCATTAACACATGTATAATGGGCCATGGTGGTGAGCCCGATCCTGTTTTGAAGATAATCCACCAGTGCAAAAGTCCGGCCCCTTGTCGAACCACCCGCACCATAGGTCACTGTAATAAAGGATGGTGACAGGCTCATGAGCCTTCCGATGTTAATGCCAAAATCAACGGCCGAGATCTCATCTTTGGGCGGAAAGAATTCGAATGAAAAGGTTTTTTCGTTTGTTTTAAAGAGTTCGGATATTTTCATGAGAACTTTTAATGATATGAATGCAAATTTATATAAATGTTTTTAAAATAACAGGAGGGTCCTAACCCGTCCGTTTACATATTTTATAAATCTTTAGCTCTTCCTGATCCGGGAACCGGCTGCAGGGAAGTGAAGGGAATGTGGGGGAGTTAAGTTTTGCGGGCATAAGGCTGTAGGCTTGCGCCAGGCTCTTATATAGAATAGTATTGTTATAAGAGAAGAGAGCCGATGCTCTGGAAAGTCCAATTTCTTTATAATCAACACATAGTTTTGCAGTAGCGTGGGCCGTCTCAGAAAAATCGCGTAGTATTTCGAGGAAGGCGTTCGTTGCATGGGCCCTGGAGGAACCCTGTCCGAGCGACGACGAAGGAGGAGTGAGTTTGGTTCCGCGGGGAGAAAGCCTTCTGTAGATAATCAAGCGATTTTTGTGGAACGGTGACCTTTTTGACTACTTTTTGGGTGGTAGCCAAAAAGTGGGTCGAACTGCCTGGCGGGCAGTTCGAAACCAAAGCCTGCGGGAGGAAAAATATAAACAATAATATTCTATATAATAGCCTTGCGCAGGTGATGGATAATAATTTACTTATAGTTTAAATTCGATGCCAGCCACGATTCTGCCTGTTCCACACTAACACCCTTACGGGAGGCATAATCCTCCACCTGGTCGCGGCCTGTCTTACCTACAAAGAAATATTTCGATTCCGGATGAGCAAAGACCAGTCCGCTGACCGACGCTGCCGGGTACATGGAATAACCGGATGTGAGGCTGATACCGGTGCGTTTTGTAACCTCAAGCAGGTTGAAGAGGGTTTCTTTTTCCGAATGATCGGGACATGCCGGGTATCCGTGTGCCGGCCTTATACCCCGGTACTTTTCAAGAAAAAGGTCTTTAATGCTTAGATTTTCATCCGGGGCATAGCCCCAGTATTGCTTTCGTATTTTAAGGTGAATAAGCTCGGTAAGGGCTTCGGCCAGCCTGTCGGCCAGTGCTTTAACCATAATGATACTGTAATCATCATGGTCCTTTTCAAATTCGGATATCATCTTTTCAATACCCAGTCCGGCAGTTACGGCAAAAGCACCTATATAATCCCTTATGCCGCTGTCTTTGGGGGCAATAAAATCAGCAAGGCATAAATTGGGTTGTCCGTCTTCTTTTTTAACCTGGTTTCTCAGGTTAATGAACCGTGTTAATACAGATGCAGGTTTTTCAGGATCATATACCTCTATATCATCACCAGTTGAACTGGCAGGGAAAAAGCCGAAAACAGCCTTTGCCTTTAGCAGCTTTTCACTGATGATCCGGTCGAGCATCCTGTTAGCATCATCAAATAGTTTCCGGGCTTCTTCACCCATCTCCGGATGATCAAGTATATCGGGGAACTTGCCCCGAAGCTGCCAGACCACGAAAAAGAATATCCAGTTGATATAAGGGCGTATCTCCTCTATCGGAAAATCCTGAATGTCATGAACACCCATATACCCGGGTTTGATAATATCATTATTTTCCCGGCCGGCCTTAAAGGCATTTTCGCGTGCTTCTTCAAGCGTAATGTATTTGACCTTTTCCCGTGTGCCGGCATAAGTGTTCCTCAGGGTTTCATATTCCGAACGGGTGCTTTTTACAAACCCGTCTTTCAGGTTTTTGCTGATAAGATTACTGACAACACCCACGCTTTTTGATGCATCTTTCACATGGATCACGGGAGAATTGTAGTTAGGCTCTATCTTAACTGCCGTATGGATCTTCGAGGTGGTTGCCCCTCCTATTAGCAGGGGGATATTCATTTTTCTTTTCTGCATTTCACGGGCAGCATCCACCATGATCTCAAGAGAAGGAGTTATCAGTCCGCTTAAACCGATAATGTCTGCTTTTTCCCTGACAGCCGCTTCAAGTATTTTTTCAGTGGGGACCATCACTCCCAGGTCGATCACTTCATAATTGTTACATCCAAGGACAACGCCAACAATATTTTTACCTATATCATGCACGTCCCCTTTAACCGTGGCCATAAGTATCCTGCCTGCATTGCCGTTTCCGGGGGTATCATCCAGTAATTTTTCTTTTTCTATATAGGGCAGGAGCACGGCTACTGCTTTTTTCATTACGCGTGCGCTTTTCACAACCTGGGGAAGGAACATTTTTCCCGAGCCAAACAGGTCGCCAACAATGTTCATCCCGTCCATGAGAGGCCCCTCGATCACATTAAGTGCACGGGGATATTTCTCACGGGCTTCAAGAGTATCTTCTTCAATATGATCGATTATACCTCTTACCATAGCATGGCTTAACCTTTCTTCAACAGTACCCTTACGCCATTCATTGATCTTTTCCTCTTTCTTTCCCGTTTGTTTAACATTTTCGGCAAAGCCAATAAGCCTCTCGGTGGCATCCGGACGGCGGTTCAGTATAACATCCTCAACAAGTACAAGAAGTTCTTTGGAGATATCATCATAAACCTCAAGCATGGCCGGATTAACAATGCCCATATCCATTCCTGCCCGTGTGGCATGATACAGAAAGGCCGAGTGCATGGCTTCGCGCACGATGTTATTGCCCCTGAATGAAAAGGACAGATTGCTTACTCCCCCGCTTACTTTGGTATATGGGAGATTTTCCTTTATCCATCTTACAGCATTTAGAAAATCCACTGCATAGTTGTTATGCTCTTCCATGCCCGTGGCAATGGCCAGAATATTCGGGTCGAATATGATATATTCGGGAGGAAAGTTTACCTTGTTGACAAGCAGGTCATATGAATGTTTACATATACTGATCTTTCGTTCCAGCGAGTCGGCCTGTCCTTTCTCATCAAAAGCCATTACCACAACCGCGGCGCCATATTGCAATATTTTCGCTGCCTGTTCCATGAAAATAGCATCACCTTCTTTAAGACTAATGGAATTGACAATGGATTTTCCCTGTACACATTTCAGCCCGGCTTCCAGCACCGACCATTTTGATGAATCGATCATAACAGGTACACGAGCAATATCGGGTTCGGCAGCTATGAGGTTAAGGAACCTGACCATAGCCTTTTCAGCATCGAGCATGGCATCGTCCATGCACACATCAATGATCTGGGCTCCGCCCTCTACCTGGTCTCTTGCTATCGATAATGCTTCTTCGTATTTTTCTTCCCTGATCAGGCGGGCAAACTTTTTTGAGCCGGCAACATTGGTACGCTCGCCTATATTGATGAAATTGCTTTCCCTGTTTATAATAAGAGGTTCCAGTCCGCTCAGCCGTGTCTGCCTGTTAACAGGTGGCAGTTCCCTTGTGTTATATTGTTTTGCCAGTTCGGCAAACGCCCTGATATGGGCAGGTGTTGTGCCGCAACATCCTCCGATGATATTAACGCTGTTTTTCTCAAGGTAGACTTTTATCTGCCCGGCCATGGATTCGGGAGTGTCGTCATATCCTCCAAACTGGTTGGGCAGGCCGGCATTGGGATGTGCACTTACGAAATATGGTGCCTTTTTCCCCAGTTCTTCCACGTATGGTTGCATTTCTTTCGCCCCCAGTGCACAATTTACCCCTATGCTTAATAATTCAATATGGGTTACGGAGTTCATAAATGCTTCAATGGTCTGTCCCGATAGAGTACGGCCACTCTGGTCGGTAATAGTGCCTGATATCATAACAGGCACTTTGTTGTTCTTTTTCTTAAAGGCCTCTTCAATGGCGTATAACGCAGCCTTGCCATTAAGAGTATCAAAAACAGTTTCAATAAGCAGCAGGTCAACACCCCCGTCAAGCAGTCCTTCTGCCTGCTCTCCGTATGCCTGTGAAAGATCATCGAAGTTAACCGCGCGAAAGCCCGGGTCATTCACATCGGGGGAGAGTGATGCTGTTTTACTTGTCGGGCCCAGGGCGCCGGCTACATATTTGGTGGTTCCGGGATGCGCCTTCATAAACTCATCTGCCGCCTCACGGGCGATCTTAGCCGATGCAAGATTGATCTCATAGGAAAGATCCTGAATGTGATAGTCGGCCAGGGAATACCGGTTGGCATTGAAAGTATTGGTTTCTATTATATCTGCTCCTGCTTCGAGGTATTGCCGATGTATATCTTTGATAATATCCGGCTTCGTTATTGAGAGCAGGTCATTATTTCCTTTCTGGTCATGTGGAAAGTCGGCAAATCTTTCTCCCCGGTAGTCCTTCTCTTCAAGATGGTGTTCCTGGATAAGGGTTCCCATGGCCCCGTCGAGAAGCAGGATGCGTTTTTGAAGTTCCTGCCGGATATCTTTTTTTGTCATATAATTTACCTGTTGGTTTTATTACAATAGAACAAATGCTTATTCTGATTGTTGTGTTCAATTATCATCTCCCTTTGCCAGGGAATAGGTTTTAGCACCTTACTACACAGAAGTGAGCAGGTTGCCAGGGGTTCTCTGAGCCTAGTCTCTCCACCCTTCTTTATAATTCAAACACCCGGGAAGAGATATATTTGAATTAACAACAAAAATATTAATATTTGTTATAATTAACCACCGGGCTTATGAAAATTTTGACGGATCACTCCAACAGCGCGCTTAATGCCTCCATATTGCGCTCATGGGATATTATTTTAGCCTGGGGTGTGTACAGGTAGTCTATAAAATCCTGGTACCGTTCGATGATCTTACCCCGCACAATCTTCATCGTACTGTTCATAAGATGATTTTCTTCCGTAAATCCTTCATTTAATATGCCAATGGAAGCTGGTAGCCAGCGCTGCGGAAACATATGTTCGTATTTGTTACCGCTGCGATAAACATTGACTTCAGAATTGATAAGGTACAATATTTTCTCAAGGCTTTCTTCCTGGTTCAGATTCACTCCGTTGTCATGTACCCATCGCTTAAGGGCTTCTTTATTCGGATAAAGTAAAATGACGGTATAAGGCTGCTGATTGTTATACAGCATACACTGATCAATGTAGGCTGAGTTTTCCGTCATGGCTTCTTCAATGCCTTCAGGACTGTATTTTTCGCCGTCATCGGCAATAAGAAGGCTTTTGAACCTGCCAAGGACATATAGGTAACCTACTTTGTCCATGTATCCCAGGTCTCCGGTATAAAGCCATCCGTCCTTAATAGTTTCTCCCGTAGCGGTTTTGTTTTGCCAGTATCCCTTCATTACATTTTCACCCCTGATCACGATTTCTCCTTTTTCACCCGGGGGCACTTCATTGCCGTCATCATCACATATTATACATTCCATATTATCTGCAACTTTTCCTGATGTTCCCATCTTATGCATCGTGGGGTTATTCGAGGAAATAACAGGTGATGCTTCCGAAAGTCCGTATCCCTGGTACATGGGCATGCCAATGGCATAAAAAAACCTTTGCAGCTCAATATCGAGCAATGCACCTCCTCCGATAAAGAATTCGAGATTACCGCCAAAATTCTCTCGTATCTTGCTGAAAAGGATCTTATCGTAAAGCTTATAAAGTGGTTTTTTTAATTTATTTAATCCTTTTCCTTTATCATTTCCAAGCCCGTTATAGGAATAAGCAAGCCGCAATGCCCTGTTGAACAGTTTTTCTGCTACGGGACCTTTCTCATGGATAGCTTTTTCAATGTTCTTTTTGAAGTTTTTGGCGAGCGAGGGAACACTTAATAAAAAGTTCGGTTTGATCTCTTTAATATTGACAGGAATATTTTTAAGAGTTTCGATCGGGCTTTTGCCAACTTTAATGGATGCTACACTGGCACCGCATGCCATTAATGCATAAATGCCGCAGGTATGGGCGAAAGCATGATCCCATGGCAGGATCATCAGTGTTGTCCAGTCCCGCGAAATGGTAAACAGGCTAAGTGATTGTTCAATATTGGAAGTATAATTCCGGTGCGAAAGGATGATTCCTTTAGGGTCGGCAGTTGTGCCGGAGGTATAACAAATATTTGCATAATCATCGCCTGTGACCGATTGCCAGCGTTCTTCAAATTTATCCCTGTGTTTTTCCAGGTATTCATCACCTTTTTTTATTACATCTTCAGCTGTGATCTCATCTTTGTCACAGTTATCTTTTGAGTCAAGCAGAATAACATTTTTAAGGTCCTTCAGGCCTTTTTTTATAACATCGATCTTTGACGCCTGATTTTGCGAGGCGATGACCATTTTTGTGCCTGAATGTTTTAATCTGAATTTGATCTCATTTGGTTCGGCAAGCTTGACGGAAAGGGGGACACTGACACCTCCGGCAAACAGGACCCCCAGCTCACTTATCACCCAGTAATTTCTTCCTTCGGAAAGCAATGCCACACGGTCGCCTTTTTTTAACCCCAGACTTATAAGTCCGGCAGAAAAGCGAAATACAAGATCTTTGATCTCACTGTAAGACATGCCTTTGTATTGCACATCTTTTTTTTCAAGAAGAAAAATATTTTTTGAGTATTTATCTACACTCTCAAGGAATAATTCATTGATGGTCTTCATTTGTTATTGGTTTAATAAGGGGAAGTTATAAATAATCCATCCGGATTACCCGGGTTAGGCCGCCAATATATACAATTTTTCAGATTTTACTGTTCCAATCGGGGAAAAAAGTGGCTTTTATTTGGGAAAGGCTTGTTTTATTAAATAATGCCCTTCAAGGGCTAATTGTTTCGAACCGCTCCCCAGGCGGTTCGACCTACTTTTTTACTCCCCTGACGGGTCGTGAGACCGCCTACGGCTAAGTTCAACAGCAAATAAAATAGGCGAAAATGCCGCCGCTGACAGGATTTTCCTAAAAAATCAAGGTGCTCACCTAAAAATCGGGAACTCCTTACGTCGGACAGCTCGATTTTCTTAACGGTGATCACCTTAAATTTTTTTTAACGGAAAATCCTGAAGGCGGGGGTCCTGTTCTGTTGTTGGTTTATTTGAAAATGATATTACCCTAAGGACTTACATTATATATGTTAAGCTGTGCTATGACAGAAGGAAGCCGGTGTTCCGCGAAGCCCACTTTCATTAAAATTAGCAAATAGATTTGCAGTAGCGGGACCCCGTCTCAGAAAAATCGCGTACGATTTCAAGGAAGGTTTTCGTCGCGGAGGCCCTGGAGGAACCCTGTCCGAGCGACGACGAGGGAGGAGTGAGTTTGGGTTCCGCGGGGAGAAAACCTTTCGTAGTAAATCAAGCGATTTTTATGGAACGGCGGCATTTTTGCCTACTTTTTTTGCTGAAGAAAAAAGTAGGTCGAACTGCCACGCGGGCAGTTCGAAACCCCGGCTCGTGGGGAGACGAAAGAAAAGTGAGTCTGGGATCCTTCAGTAACTATTCAGGAATTATTATGATCAGCCGTAATGTTTCGTTTTTTAAGGGGTGCATACTGTCGCAGAAAACTATCCATTTGTGCAAATAAAGAATTCAGATTAATGGGTTTTGTAACATAACCGTCACAACCTGCTGAAAAACATCGTTCTTTTTCATCATTCCAGGAGTTGGCAGTCTGGATAATGATTGGCAGGTAAGGTTTTACGGCTTTTATTATTTTAGTTGCCCGGTAACCATCCACATCGGGCAGTTGAAGATCCATTAGAACAATATCAAGGGAATCATTTTCATTACCCAGATCTATCGCTTCCTGCCCGTTTTTTGCATGTATTACATTAATACCTGTCCTGCGTGATAAGATCATATCCATGTATTTAAAACTCATTTCATCATCCTCAACAAGCAGGACATTATAATTTTGCCAGTCATACATTATATTTGTTATTTTATTTTGCATTACTTATAGTTCGTTTAACGATCGATAGTTTCATTTTTATACTATACGTGTAATTACAAAGAATGATTTTATCCATTGACGAATCTTCTGAATTCTTTCCATAAACGTATGGTTGGAAAGGATAAAACAGGAAAGTTGTAAAAAATGCGAATGGCAGTTTAGTCAAAATGTTTAAATGGTCATGTGTCTGTTCAGGGACTGTAACTATATAAGAATGAACGATGATTTAATTTATAGAATCTGTTTGTTGTTTTAATATTTTTCAATAAAGCTCATAATATAAGTGTAATACGTGCGGTTATCAAACCCCGGTAATAAGTGCGGTGCACGAAACGGCTGATTATAAAACGGTTTAATGGTTAGTTTTTTTAACTAAATGTGAACCATTTGTAAAAAAAACCGTAATAACAAAAAAATGAACAATAGTTGAACATTTGATTAAAACAAAATAAAATAACAGGTATGGCAATGCATTGCCTGGCATTTCGCACATAAAGTTAAGATTAAATAAAAGGGTTATGAAAGCAAGGATTATTATATTGGCAGTATTGACAGCCTTATTAATGACAGGTTGTAAATATTTTGAGAAGCATAAATTATTTACAAACCAGGTAGATACCTTATTGGAATATACGGACGATGAGGAAGAGCAAATTGACAGTTCTGAAATTGTTCCTCCTGTGGAACCAATGGATATGGAAACAGAGGAAGACATTGCAGAAGAACCTGCAAAGGAAGTTACCGTGTCATCAGCCGGCCCCGGTTATTATATGATCGTTGGAAGTTTTCTGAACAACAATTATGCAGAACGGTATGCCGAAAACCTACGTGAAAAAGGGTACCAGGCCCGTATTATTCATGCAGCAAACGGATTTAACAGGGTTTCAGCACAGTCGTATGATAATCTGCAGGCAGCTGTTAACGATATCCCGAATTTTCGTTCTACACTGGTTCCGCGGGCATGGGTTCATATAAAAAGGTAATGGTCAATTAAACATATTGCCAACTTTCTGAACAGACACATGTCCGGTTAAATATTTTGCCAACTTTATGGACAGATGCTAACTACTGCCTGTCATAATAAACAATGGCTGAAACTCAAAGCTTTTATAATGCGGGCGTAAACGTTCAGCATTATAATGGCGTTTAACATCCACCTGCTTATTTGTACTGGTAACCACATCTATCGGGGCATTATCATAGCGTCCGTTTCTTAATACCACAAGGCGCCCGTGTATACCTTTCAGAAGCAGATCAAGTGCAAGGTTCCCGTATGCCATGGGTACGATAGAATCAATCGCGTCGGGATCTCCTCCCCTGACCAGGTAACCCAATTGCTGGGTTATAACATTTATACGTTTATTATTGTTAAACCGGGGTGATAATTCTCTTATCTTGATTGATAAGGCATCTCCGATACCTCCGAGTTTCATATGGCCGTATGCATCTTTTTCAGTTGACCTGTAGATCATATCCTTACCCCCGGTAAACATAGCACCTTCGGATACCAGAACAACCGAATATCTGCTCGGATTGGCATTGCGGTCCCCAACCAATAGCCTTGTCAGTTTTTCCACATCAAACTTATACTCCGGGATCACACAGCGGTTCGCTGCCCCTGCCATAGTGGGGAGCATAGCTGTAAATCCGGCATAACGGCCAAAAACTTCAAGAACCAGGATTCTTTCATGTGAGCCTGCCGATGTGCGTAATGTATTACACATATGAATAGTGCGTGTTACACAGGTACTGAAACCAATGCAATAATCGGTGCCGGGGACATCGTTATCCATGGTTTTGGGTATGGCCAATACCTTTACCCCTTCGGCATAAAGCCTTACGGCATAGCTTAAAGTGTCATCGCCACCTATGGGTATCAGGTAATCAATACCCAGATATTCAAGGCTTTTAATCACTTCAGATGTAAGGTCGTTTATATCATCGGTATACTTATCTTTATATTGTTCGGGTACATTGATTTTGGGAATATGACTGGGCCTGGTGCGCGAAGTGTGTATAAAGGTGCCGCCTGTTCTTCCGGCTTTGTTAACTATCTCTTCGGTTAATTCCATGTATTTGTCACTGTTATCGGCCTTTTTATCACGTGCAAGTTCGAGTATGCCTGCCCAGCCCCTGCGCAGTCCGATAACCTGGTAACCTTCCCTCAGGGCGCGGATGGTAATTGCACGGATGGCCGGATTCAAGCCGGGAACGTCACCACCGCCGGTCAGGATGGCTATTGTTCCTTTTTTTCTTTTTATGTTGATCATGGTTGAGGTAGATTAATGAAGCATCCTGGTTATGATAAATAGTGTCTGTCCATAATGTCCGATATCCGCGTTGCTGCTCACATTTTAAATCCTCAAATACTTTAGTATTCTCCGGTTTAAAATGTTCACGCGCCTTGATCTCGAACATTCTGAACAAACACTGCGAGTTTATGGACACACTCTAAATATACACAAATATAAAAAAAGCAGAACGCTTTGTTCTGCTTTTTTTCAGGATTTTACCAGTTTAGTATTTTGAAAAAATCGTATTCTTCGGGTTCCGGAAGGTATTTTTTTGCTTCATCATAATCGACTTTGGTGATGTATTGAAGATTATTCCTGAATACAAGCTGTACTTTTTCCGAATTAATATTTACGAGGCGCGGTTTGATCTTTCCATGTTCGTCCTCAACATCTGCTAAAAACAAAGGTGATATATTGCCGGCCGGATCGGCAGTTACCATACAACCGCTGATATCATCGACAAAAAGTTTATAAACCCCGATACCAAGTAAGGTGGAGTATGTAAGGTCAAAGGCAATGGGTCTGCAGCACCGTAACTCATAACCAAGTTCGCTGGGCCGGCTTTTTATGTCAAGCCCAAGTTTTTTGAGTTTGTGCTGGACCATCATATTGAAGATATGTGATTTGCTGACATTTCCAAGCTCAGGATGACCGTGATCATCATATGTGAAATTTATTCCTGTACTTTCGATCTCTTTGTCACTCATATGATGAAAAACACCCTCGCTCACAATGGCAACACCGTATTCAATGCCGTGTATCCTTCGTTTTACCATTGAAGATATAACCAGACTGGTTATCTTGTCAAATGTAATTTTGGTTTTATTAAACATTTCAGGGATAATGATCATGGGATAATGGCAGGCAGTACCCATGCCAAAAGCCAGGTGTCCGGCTTCACGCCCCATGGCTGATACGACAAACCAGTTGCCACTGGTGCGTGCATCCTCATATATTGTTGTTGCCAGCCTGACGCCTTCTTCTTTTGCCGAATGGTAACCAAAAGTAGGGCTTCCCTCCGGTAGCGGCAGGTCGTTATCAATTGTTTTCGGTACATGAATGTTTGATACATCGAGCTTTTTTGATGCCAGGAATTTGGATAAGCGGTTAGCCGTGGAAGCAGTATCATCACCGCCTATAGTGACCAGCAATTTGACATTATTGTCTATAAAGAACTGTTCATTGAATTCATTGTCTTTTGGTTTATACCTGCTCATTTTCAGGGCTGACCCTCCGCGGGTGTATATCTTATCGGCAAAATCGAAGTCGAGGTCTTCAAAATTAGGCTCATCAGTAAATAATGTTTTATACCCATCATGCATTCCCAGCACCCTGTATCCTGCATTTAAAAACACTTTTGTGACTGATCCGATTACCGTATTTATACCGGGGGCAGGCCCGCCGGCACATAATATAACAATAGTATCCTTCATAATTTGTTTACTTGTAATTATAATTATTATTCGATGAATTGACAATTAAACTGATTTTATGAGCTTGCAAAGATGCTAAACTATTTTTAAAAAATGAATTTTCTTGCAGCACACTTGTATTAAATTTTAAAATTTATATATAATTTAATTTAAATTGAATAGAAATTATTGAAATTTATCTTTCTATGATTATTAAAAGGTCACAGCTATAAAAAAACTCTTATTTTTAGGCTTTGATTTTTTAACCGTATTAATAATTTATGTTTATTTTCAGAATATAGTTATTATTATGCTGCCTGGTAAGCATGATTGACATGCGATATAATCCATACTATGAAAGCTTCTTCTGCATTCTATCGTTGGATCGTTTTGATCATTGCAAGTTTTGCCATGTTTGGCAATTATTATTTGTATGACAGTGTAGCCTATGTTGCCCTTGAGTTGAAATCCTCACTGGGATTTACCGACGAACAATATGGGTTATTATATTCAATGTACAGTATTGCTGCTATCGGGGTACTTTTTTTTAGCGGCATGTTTATCGATAAGTTCGGCACCCGGCTTTCCATTTTATTGTTTGGGGCAATATGCACAATATCAGGTTTTTATACTGCATACAGTAACAGTATTCTGTCTATGCTGATCAGCAGGTTTGTTCTCGGTTTTGGTGCCGAACCCCTGATTGTCGCACTTACTGTTGCAGTTGCCAAATGGTTCAAGGGTAAGGAGTTGGGTTTTGCCTTAGGCATAAACTTATTTATTGCCAGGTTAGGGACGTATGCGGTAGACCTTTCCAATGTATGGGCCGAACCTTTTTATACGGGTTGGCAAAAGCCCCTCATCCTGGCTGCTGTCATCGGATCATTATGTATGCTGGCCGGTATTGCATATTATATATTGGAATGGAATGCCGATAAAAAGAATGTGTTGCAAAAAGCAGGGGAGACAGATAAGCTTGAATTGCGTTCCCTTGTTAAGTTTACACCTTCATTCTGGTATATTGTGTTGCTATGCATGACCTTTTATTCTGCAGTGTTTCCTTTTCGGGGATTCGCGCCCAAGTTTTATGTTGAGGCACATGGTTTGTCAGATCAGTTGGCGGGACAATTGAACAGTATTCTCGCGTTAACGGCTATGTTTGCCACACCGCTGATCGGGCTGCTTATTGACAAGACAGGCAGAAGGGCCAGTATGATGTTTATTGGTGCCATATTGATAATGCCCGTGTATTTAATGATGATATATGTCGATATTTCACTTTTTGTACCTGTTACTATGCTGGGTATCGCATTTTCTCTTATCCCGGCAGTAATGTGGCCTTCGGTGGCATATATCGTAGATGAAAGGAGGCTGGGGACCGCTTATGCTTTGATGACACTGATACAGCAGGCAGGTGTGGCATTTTTTGCCTGGCTTATCGGTTGGGCGAATGAACATGAAAATGCATCTGCGGCCAATCCCGGGGGATATAATCTGGGTATGTGGTTATTCAGTATTCTCGGCATTCTCGGCTTTATTTTCGCCTACCGTTTATACAAGCATGAGAAAGGCCCGCGGGCACATGGATTGGAGAAACCTACAATTTAACGGCTGACAGTAACCCCCCTGCAGGCAGTACAAGTAAAAGACATTTTGCTGATTTTAGCTTTGGGCATTAAGCTTCAGCCCCTGTTTATTATGCCTTACTTCAGATGTATGGTGGCTTTCCGGCTTGGACCCACAGATGCTATGGTTACCGGCACTTGTACTTCGTCTTCGATATAGCTGATGTAATCCAGCAGCTCTTTTGGCAATTCTTCTATATTGCTCATTTCAGAAATGTCTCGCGACCATGCAGGCAGTTCTATATATTCGGGTTGTATTGATTCGTCGAATGTGAAGGGGAAGATGTCTGTTTTCCCGTCAGAAGTATTATAGGATGTGCATATCTTTAATTTTTCAAACCCGGAAAGGACGTCGGCTTTTGTCATTATAAGCCGGGTTACGCCGTTTAACATAATGGAATATTTCAATGCTGTAAGATCCAGCCATCCGCACCGCCGGGGGCGGCCTGTAGTTGCCCCGAACTCTTTTCCCTTTTCACGAAGTTCATTACCTGTCTTGTCCGTTAATTCCGTGGGAAAAGGTCCGCTACCGACACGCGTGCAGTATGCCTTGAAAATTCCTATAACATCACCGATCTTACCTGGTGCTATTCCCAGTCCGCTACAGGCACCGGCACAAATTGTGTTTGAAGACGTTACGAATGGATATGAGCCGAAATCAATATCAAGCAGGGTTCCCTGGGCACCTTCGGCAAGGACTGATTTGTTTTCATTCAGAAAACCGTTCAGCAGGTATTCCGATTCAACCAGCTCATATTCCTTTAAACATTTAATTCCTTCAAACCATTCATTTTCAATTTCGTCAATTGAATAGGAATAATTGTATTGTTTCAATATGTCTTTGTGTTTTTCTTTCAGAAACTCATACTTGTCCCTGAATCCGGGCATAATGATATCTCCCACACGTAACCCGTTTCTTCCGGTTTTATCCATATATGTCGGGCCGATACCTTTCAGTGTGCTGCCTATTTTTGTTTTTCCTTTGGCTATTTCAGATGCTGCATCGAGAATACGGTGTGTGGGAAGAATAAGATGGGCTTTCTTTGATATAAGTAATGTTTTATGGAGATCAACATCCAACTCCCGGATCTCTTCTATCTCTTTTTTAAATATGATCGGATCGATCACCACTCCGTTGCCCACCACGTTGATCTGTCCCTTATGAAATATTCCTGACGGGATGGAGTGAAGAACATGTTTTATTTTACCAAATTCCAGTGAATGACCTGCATTGGGACCTCCCTGGAAACGCGCTATCACATCATATTCCGGGGTTAATACATCAACAATTTTCCCTTTACCTTCATCACCCCACTGAAGGCCTAATAAAACATCAACTTTCATTCTTATATATATTTGCTAAGCTATTAGTAAATAATTTGTTATTTCGTTTAATCAAAGTTGGTGGTATATGTTACCTCGCAAATTAATAATTTAATAAGGTGCTCGGTGAACCCTCACCAATAACCTGGTTATAAAAATATTCATGTCCTTTTATCTTTGTGCCGCATATTTTGAACTCTCTTAATGGTGAGGGTTTCATTTATTCTGAATTATTTTTGAACCCGCGCAAGTTACAAATTATTTAGGGAATAGTGGATACCGGATTCCACTCTATTTAGTGTCTGTTCATAATGTCCGATATCTGCGTTGCAAACGCGCTCGAGCCTGATTCATACGCACGCGATGCCATCGCGCGCGAGTCTGCGGCAGATTTGGTAATTACCTGCTTTTCTTTTGCGGATCTTTATTTTTAGCGTATATGTAGAGGGAGTGGTGTGAGGGTGTAAAACCATTTAGTTCACAGGCAGTTTCAATGATCTCCTGCAATCGTGGGTCACAAAATTCAACAATCTTTCCGGTATCAAGGTCGATAATATGGTCGTGCTGTATGCATTGATAAGCTTTTTCAAATTGTGCGATATTTTTACCGAACTGGTGTTTTATTACAAGATTACAATCAAGTAACAGCTCAATAGTATTGTATAAAGTAGCCCGGCTCACCCTGTAATTTTTGTTTTTCATAAAAATATACAGGGTTTCAATATCAAAATGGCCCTCTCTTGAATATATTTCATCCAGTATTGCATATCTTTCAGGAGTCTTCCTGTGGCCCCTTTTTTCCAAATATGTTGTGAAAATTTTTTTTACAGTCTCTTTAGTTTCGTCCGATACCATAAATTAGACTAATTAAAAATAAGGTACGAATATAACGATTTTTTGAATAATCGTTAATGTCGTTCCGGATATTTTTGAATAGCATATATTGAAAATCCAAGGGAGGGCAGGGGTGGGTCATAAGAAGTCGAAAGTCGAAAGCCGGAAGTCGAAAGTCGAAAGCCGGAAGTCGAAAGTCGAAAGCCGGAAGCCGAAAGCATGATAATGTTTTTGTCATGGACTTTCGTCTTCAGATTATTTTTTACTTGCAACTGTCAAATGATGTTAACCTGCATGCATAATACAGGTTAACCGAACTGCCGGGAAGTTTATTAATGATTTTCAACACGGTTAACGGATTCCACGCCTTTGATCTTCCCGATATTCATGATAAGGTTGTTAAGGTCTTTTGTGTTATGAACATAAAGATCGATGGAGCCTTCCCAGATACCATCGTGACTGGCCAGGTTAATGGTCCTGATATTTGCATTCAGTTGTTTGGTAATAACTGTAGTAATATCGTTGTATATACCGAAACGATCAACTCCATTGATCGAGATTTGCACCAGGAAGGATAAAAATTTATGCGAAGTCCATTTTGCCTGCACAACCTCATCACTTCTGCTTGAAAGTAATTTGATAGCGTTCGGGCATTTTGATTTATGAATAATAATATCACCATCCGAAGTTCTGTAACCTATAACATCATCACCCGGTATAGGGTTGCAACACTTGGCTATGATATATTCGGATTCGGCTTCATGCAGGTTTTCCTTAAGTATGATCGGTGAATTGTTTTTAATTTCTTTGGCTTTGATATGAACATCGGGTTCAGCCTTTTTTGAAGAAGACTTCGAAAACTGCAATCCCCAGTATCGTATCCATTTATTGCTCGCATTCTTTTTCAGGATCTTTTTCAGATTATTCAGTTCAATAATACCCGTGGCAATCTTACTGTAAAATTCCTCCTTGGAAGTAAGTTTATAATAGGGAAGCAATTTCTTAAATATCCTTCCGCTTGGCTTTAGTTTGATTTCACTTAGTTTTTCTTCAAGTATTTTTTTCCCTTTTTCAATGCGGTTCTTTGTCTCTGCTTTTATATAATCTTTAATAGCTGATTTTGCTTTTGCTGTTTTGACTTTATCCAGCCATTCCCTTCTTGGCTGATATTTGTCTGATGTAATGATCTCCACCTGATCCCCGCTTTTTAGATTCTGCTGCAAAGGAAGCAGCTTATGGTTGATCTTGGCACCAATTGCTTTGTGCCCGATCTCGGTATGGATCTCATAGGCATAGTCAAGTGCAGTGATATCAACCGGCATGGTTTTTACATCGCCTTTAGGTGTAAATATGAAAATTTCCGAGGAAAATAGGTTTAGTTTAAAATCATCCAGGAATTCAAGGGCATCAGAATTAGGGTTTTGCAGCAGTTCCTGTATTCGTTTGATCCATTTATCAAGTTCACCCTCCTGGTTTTGATTTTGCTTGTATTTCCAGTGTGCGGCAAAACCATGTTCGGCAATTTCATCCATACGTTGTGACCTTATTTGTATCTCTACCCAGTGACCGCGTGGCCCCATAACCGTCGCGTGAAGTGCTTCATATCCGTTTGCCTTGGGAGTACTTACCCAGTCCCTTATCCGCTCAGGTTTAGGCATATAAATGTCGGTGATCATGGAATATATGTTCCAGCACTGGGTTTTTTCGGGAATATCTTTGGTTGGATTGAAGACGATACGAATGGCCATCAGATCATATATTTCCTCAAAAGGCACATTTTTGGTTTGCATTTTGTGCCATATTGAATAAATGGATTTGTATCGTCCGTCTATGCTGAACAGTATGTTATTCGACTGAAGGCGTTCTTTTATGGGTTCTGAAAATTCCTCGATAAAAGCCCTGTATGATTTTTGTTTTTCCCTTATCTTTTTGTCAAGTTCATCATATATCTCAGGATAACGGTATTTCAGGCTCAGGTCTTCAAGCTCTGTCTTTATTGAATAAAAACCAAGCCGGTGGGCAAGCGGGGCATACAGGTAAATAGTCTCACTGGAAATCTTCATCCGTTTGTGGAGAGGCATGCTGTCAAGAGTACGCATATTATGTAAACGGTCGGCAAGTTTGATAAGAATAACCCTGACATCATCCGAAAGAGTAAGTAATATCCTTCTAAGATTTTCAGCCTGCAATGTAGAATTTCCATCGAATACTTCAGAGATCTTTGTCAGTCCGTTAATAATGGATGCAATCTTTTGCCCGAAGTGGTTTTCAATATATTCAAGTGTGTAGTCGGTATCTTCAACTACATCATGTAATAATGCACATACCATTGATTTGACACCGAGTCCCATTTCCTGATTAACAATACGGGCAACCCTCAGGGGGTGAATGATATAGGGTTCACCTGATTTTCGCCGTACACCTTTATGTGCAGCAAAAGCTACTTTGAAGGCTTTTCTCAATAAGGCTTTATCGCCCCTTTTATTACACCTGACACAATTGTTTACCAGGCGATTAAATTCATCATGAATTCGTGCCTCCTCTGTACTTCTTATTTCTTTTATCAATTGTGTACCGGACATGCGAATGCTCCTTTTCTGCTAATACAAAGTTAATGGATTTTAATGGAAAACAGTTAGCAGTGATAAAAAATGAATAATACTTGTTTAATGATAAGGGTCAGGGGTAGACCACTGTTATATGACCCTGTTGTTGTACTTCAATTTTCGTGCCTTTATTGATAGATATGAAATAAACATATACAGCTTCAGGCGCAGGTTTACCATTAATTGAGCCATCCCATTTTTCAAACGGGTCACGTGTTTCAAAAATTTTCATTCCCCAGCGGTTGAATATCTGAAAAAGATAGTCGCCGGGAATATAACTCAGAAGAGGCCCGAATGTATCGTTTACACCATCATTGTCGGGAGTGAATGCGTTAGGCACAAGGAGTTTAGGACGAATATCAAAGCATATTTCGTTACTTGTGCTTGAGCCCTGTATGCCTGCCTGGCTAGCATATTCTTCATACGCGCGGATCTCATAACAAACACGTGAAGGTAGTTCCGTATATTGCAGATCTTCGATCCCGTTATCCGTAAAATCAGTTGAAAGGCTTGTTTGTATCAGTTCATGATCATCATCGCCAAATCTTCGAAAAATCCGGTATTCATCGACACCGTTTGCCCACTCAAGATAGGGATTCCATGACAGGTTGATTTGATCACCGGTTTTTTCCCCTTCCAGCAGGATGGTGCCGGCAATATTGGATGCTGTTGATAGCTGATTGCAATTGTTTACAGCAGCCAGCCTGTAGTAGAAAGGGCCGTCTTCAATATTCGCTTCAGAATCAGTGTAGTATATTTCGCTGTTCATAGGTACTAATGATGCAATAGTATCAAAACCTTCCAGCGGTGAATCCGAACGCATCAGAATATAATTGTCGAGTTCGGAATTTTCATCGATCAAAAAAGAAATATATACCGAATTATTTTCACCCCGGGTGGCATACCTGGCATTAATATATTCAGGCCCGCGTGACATTTTTGTAATAACCGTATCTTTGTTTGAATGGGATCTCAGACCACCGGGATGTTCGGCTTCAACAAAAAAGCCGTAATGAGTATTTGCCTCTATGTCTTCAATGATCAGCTCGTTAGTACCCTCCGGCACATCTGCGATCAACTCCGGTGAACCATGGTCACTTTCCTGGTATATTCTATAGACCTCCCCGCTCCATGAATTATAGTCATTCCATTTAAGTGTTACTGAAGAGGAACAGGAGTCAAATAGCGCACTGGTATATATCGTACTGTCAACCCGGCTTGAAATCCCATGGTCACTGTTATTATCAATGGCATAGACTCTGTATCCGTCCGACTGGTAACCGGCTTGCGCGAATTTGTATACATAGAATGTATCAGTGGCGGGTATACTGTCAAGGGTCAGGCCTGTAGGCTCATTTATTCCCGGCAGGTACATTACCTCAATAGCATAATATGTAACGTTGGAAGAAGGACTGTGATTCCATGAAATGACCACATTACCGGTTGCCGTATCAACAGTAACCAATACCAGTTCGGGTGGTCCTGGTCCTGAGCCGACCTGTCCGTTGTTATTTCCCAAAAAGGTAATAGAAAATACCAGTATTAAGATTATCCGGATACCGGAATATCCGTAGCGGTAATTTATTTTATCAGGAAAAATATTATTCATGTTGAGATTTCCGGGTTTTTTATCATGGTTTAACGGTATGAGTTTAGTGTCTGTCTATAATGTCCGGTATCCGCGTTGCTGCTTACACTTTAAATCCTCAAATACATTGGTATACCGCGGTTTAAAATGATCATGATCCTTGATCCCGAATATTCTGAACAAACACTAAGAGTTTATTGACAGACTCTATTAAGTGTGCCTCAATTTATTAATAAACGAAACCCTTCACCCTTTAGTCTGAAATTCTGTTTAATAAATCGACATACAAAAATAACGGAACAATTCTAAACAGTATTGAAAATCCTGTATTATTGGATTCGCCGGGCCAAAGATTTATTTAAATGTATGAAAATTATGATATGTCATGCATAAATAATAAAGGTAATACAGCTTAATTTCAGAATCATTTTATTTTTATATATGCATTGATATAGTAATTTTGGCGTCGATGGAAAAGCATACATTCATGGACAGCTTTTTAAGCTGGCGTTCGAAAAACATAAGCGACCGTCAGCTTATCGTGATATTAAGCATTTTTATCGGGCTTGCAGTCGGGTTTGCAGCGGTTATTATTAAAAATCTGGTACATTTCATACAGACCAGTCTCGTTACATTTGCATTAAATAGTTCATTCTACCTCTATATTTTGTATCCTTTTACAGGTATTTTATTAACTGTTCTTTTTATCAGGTATATTAACAAGAGACAGGTACAACATGGTATTCCAAGTGTACTTTATTCGATTTCAAAAGCCAATGGTTATATACGCGGTCATAATTTATATTCTTCTATTATTACCAGTGCGCTCACCGTGGGATTCGGAGGTTCTGTCGGACTTGAAGGCCCCACTGTCGCAACCGGCGCTGCTATAGGCTCTAATCTGGGCCGTTTTCTGAGATTAAATTATAAACAGTTGATTTTGTTGCTTGGATGTGCTTCTGCAGGAGCAATGTCCGCGATTTTCAAGGCCCCGGTTGCAGGTATTGTATTTGCCCTTGAAGTGCTGGTATTTGATCTTACAATGGTGGCTATTGTACCTTTGTTGATCTCATCGGCAACAGCAGCATTAACCTCTTATTTGTTCCTGGGACAAAATGTTCTTTATCCTTTTGTCATTGAAAACAGCTTCATGATGGGGCATATTCATTATTATATGATGCTCGGTATTGTTACGGGATTTATCTCGGTTTATTTTATCCGCGTGTACATGTGGATAGCAAAGATGTTTGAAAAGCTTGAATTTCAGTTAGGCAGGTTGCTTGTTGGGGGGGCAATACTCGGTATTCTTGTTTTTGTTATTCCCGCTCTCTTTGGTGAAGGTTACGAGGTTATCAACCAGTGCCTGCGCGGTGACTACAGCTACCTTTTTGAGAATACCCTGTATGAAAGTCTGGAAAATAGTTTCGTGGCAGTGGTCTTTTTCTTTATTATAGTGATTTTTATGAAGGTTGTTGCAGCCTCCGTTACATTTGGCAGCGGGGGGGTGGGCGGTATATTTGCACCCTCACTTTTTATCGGAGCCAATGCCGGACTTGTATTTTCAAAGATTGTAAACCTGTTTGATGTTTCGCTTACCGAGAGCAATTTTGCACTTGTCGGGATGGCTGGCATGATAGCAGGTGTGATACATGCACCGCTTACCGCGATATTTTTAATTGCTGAGATCACCGGGGGGTATCAGTTATTTATGCCCCTGATCATTGTTTCTACCATATCATATGCTACCATCCGTCTTTTCGTGAGTAATTCGGTTTATACATACCAGCTTGCCCAGAGAGGTGAGCTAATAACTCATCATAAAGATAAGGCCGTTTTGATGAGGCTTAATATTAATGAACTTCTTGAAACTGATTTTAGTACTGTACACCCGGATGATTCACTTGGTGATCTTATAAGGGTCATAACGCATGCACACCGGAATATTTTCCCGGTTGTGACGAAGAACGGAATGTTTCGCGGTATTGTGAAAATGGATGATATCCGGCATATTATGTTCAATCGCGAATTATATGACAAGGTATTCGCACGTGACCTGATGTTTATGCCGGATAATGTTATTAATCCTGATGATACCATGGAAGTGGTGGCAGGAAAATTCCAGGAGAGCGGACGATATAATATTGCTGTCATTGATCACGGAAAATATCTTGGATTTTTGTCCCGGGCCAAGGTTTTTTCAGCGTATCGCAAGATGCTGGAGGAGTTTTCGGAGCATTGATGTTTTTTTCACTTTTGGCACCTTGCATCTGGTCCGGACCAGATGTGTGAATAATGCAGCCTGAAGCAGTAAAATGTTTTTGTTTTGGGCTTCGAACGCCGGGATTTAGACTTTTAAATAATAATTACACAAAACAGAATAATGAATTTTAATGATTTTTCAGGGAAGTTTTTGATCTGGCGGGAAAAGTATATGCCACCAAGGCATTTTGTTTATTTATTAAGCTTTATATTAGGTATACTTGGCGGGCTGGCTGCAGTAATACTGAAAAATGCCGTTCACTATACTCACTATTTGCTTACCCACAAAATTACTGATGAGAGTATTAACTGGTTGTACCTGGCTTATCCGCTGGCAGGGATATTAATTACTGTTTTGTTTGTGAAGTATGTTGTGAAAGATAATATTGGCCACGGCATAAGCCGGATATTGTTTTCCATTTCAAAGAAGAACGGTATCATAAAGCCTCATAACAATTTTTCTTCACTGGTTGCAAGTACGTTCACGGTTGGTTTTGGCGGTTCGGTGGGACTGGAAGCCCCGATCGTGCTCACTGGTTCATCTATCGGCTCTTCACTGGGACAATTGTTCAGGATGAATTACAAAACGCGGATTATCCTTATAGGTTGCGGGGCAGCCGGAGCATTGGCAGGTATTTTCAAGGCGCCGGTAGCTGCTGTTGTTTTTGGCCTCGAAGTGCTGATGCTGGACCTTACTATGTGGTCCCTCATTCCCCTTTTAATATCCTCGGTTACAGGTGCTACTATTTCATACCTTTTTCTCGGCAAAGGTGTTATATTCAGCTTTGAGCTTGAAAATCCCTTTTCCCTGAGTAACATTCCCTATTATATAATTCTCGGTATTCTTACAGGACTGCTGTCACTTTATTTTACAAGGGGAACATTGTTTATTGAATCCCTTTTTAATAAGATCAAAAGTTCTTATAATAAACTGATCATCGGGGGAGTAGCACTTGGGGTCATTATTTTTTTCCTTCCGCCGCTTTATGGTGAAGGCTATGATACCCTGAATGTTTTGCTTCACGGGGATGCTTCAACCCTTATGAATGGCAGTCTGTTTTCAAGGTTAGGAGGAGGCTTCTGGGTTTTCGTTATTTTCCTTGTCTTTATTCTTCTTTTCAAGGTTGTGGCAATGGCTGTAACAACAGGGAGTGGCGGGGTAGGAGGGATCTTTGCCCCTACCTTGTTTATGGGAGGCGTGACAGGTTATTTTGTTGCCAGACTCCTTAATCTTTTTCATTTTATAGATGTTCCCGAACGTAATTTTGCTCTTTTAGGTATGGCAGGGTTAATGGCCGGGGTGATGCATGCACCGCTTACAGCTATTTTCCTGATCGCTGAAATAACGGGAGGTTATGCTTTGTTTATACCACTGATAATTACCAGTACAATGGCTTACATAACGATCATGTATTTTGAACCTCACTCCATATATACCAGCAGATTAGCTAAACGGGGCGAATTAATAACCCATCATAAGGATAAGGCAATTCTGACATTGTTGAATATCGGCAGGGTAATAGAAATGGATTTTCACCCGGTATCACCTGATGATACACTTGGTAACCTGGTTAAAGTTATCTCAAAGTCAAAAAGAAACATATTCCCCGTTTTGAATAAAAGGGGAATGCTTGTGGGAATTGTCCTGCTGAACAGTATCCGGCATATTATATTCGATAAAGAAATGTATGATACTACCTTTGTAAGGGATGTAATGCAATTGCCACCTACCTTTGTTTCTTCAGACGATTCAATGGAATCGGTGATGGAAAAATTTGAGAAATATGATACATGGAACCTTCCGGTGATCGATAATGGTAAATATGTTGGATTTCTTTCCAAATCCAACATGTTTTCGGTATATCGCCAGTGGTTGATGGATATTTCTGAGGAATAAAAAAAAGACCGGTTAGAAAAGCCGGCCTTTTTTATTTTCGATTTATTGATCTGTCAGACTAGAGTCTGTCTATAAAGTAAGCAAACTGTTAGCCTGTCATGTGTCTGTTCAGAATGTTCCATTTGCAAGGCTTGCGCAGTCCGGAAATGTGGAGTATACTTGTCGTAAATAAGCAATTTCCGGACAAGCGTAACGCGGCAAATGGGACTTTATGGAAAAACACTAATTAAAATATTCAAATAAAGGAAATCCAGCTGCACCAATAATGGCAACCACTACAATATAATATAATATGTAAAGGCCACCCAATACAATACCAATGATAGACATTATCCTTCCTGCATTTAGTGAACCCCATCCCGAATATCCCGTAGGATTCTGTTCGTGAAGTTCTTTGCCTTTTTTGGATAATATCAGACCTACTATACCCATGACAAGTCCCACGAATATACATCCGAACACTATGGATAAAATACCCAAAACCAGCACTGCTGTTGCATTGGGAAGCTGTGGCGGTACCTGTGGTTGCTGTACCTGGGGTTGTTCTTGTTGTTCTGCCATAATTAAAAATTTTTAAGTGAGTAAATGGTTATCTCATGTGTTGAAGATTTTCAGTGGCGTTTTTCGATGCAACATCTGTATTTGTATCTGAAACCGGTATAAAAATAAAAAAAAATTGATAAAATAAAATTTTATCGTGTAAAAGTATTTGAATGAAGGATGGAAAATAGCGACTGAAGCTTAAAACTACAAGCTGAAGACTTAAACCAACGGTCATGTGCCCTGAACCTGATGCATGAATAATAAAGACATAATGTAATTAACAATTGTTCATAACATTTCTTTTAGGTATCGTTTCATTGATACGATGAAAACCGTATTTTTGGAATCTGTAATTTTAATTAATGCTTATAAATATGCAAAGAGACTATACCATATTTAATCTTATTGAAAGAGAAAGACAACGGCAGCTTAACGGGGTGGAGCTTATCGCTTCGGAAAATTTTGTGAGTGACCAGGTATTGCAGGCTATGGGTTCGTGCCTGACAAACAAGTATGCAGAAGGATTGCCCGGCAAACGTTACTATGGCGGTTGCCAGGTTGTGGATGAGGTGGAGCAGCTGGCCATTGACAGGGCAAAGCTTTTGTTCGGTGCAACATGGGCCAATGTTCAGCCGCATTCGGGAGCACAGGCTAATGCTGCTGTAATGCTTGCCTTATTGAAACCCGGGGACACCTTTTTGGGGCTCGATCTGTCGCATGGCGGCCATTTGACTCACGGTTCGAATGTTAACTACTCGGGTATTCTATACAGGCCGTTAGCATATAGCCTTGATGAAAAGACCGGCCTGATCGATTATGATAAGATGGAAGAACTGGCCATGAAGGAAAAACCTAAACTCATCGTGGCCGGTGCATCGGCGTATTCGCGTGACTGGGATTATGAACGAATGCGGGATATTGCTGATAAGGTAAAAGCCATCCTCATGGCTGATATTGCCCATCCTGCCGGTCTGATAGCTACCGGTTACCTTAATGACCCATTCCCCTGGTGCCATGTTGTAACCACTACCACTCATAAAACCTTACGGGGCCCCAGGGGCGGAATGATCCTGGTAGCAGAGGATTTTGAGAATCCATGGGGTGTTACCACACCAAAAGGTAAGCTTAAGACTCTTACCCAGATGCTTGATTCAGCTGTTTTTCCGGGCATACAGGGCGGGCCGCTCGAACATGTTATTGCTGCTAAAGCCGTTGCTTTTGGTGAAGCGCTAAGCGATGAGTATAAAGGATATACAGGGCAGGTGATCAAGAATGCCGGTGCCATGGCAATGGCATTTATAGAAAAAGGTTATAAGGTGGTTTCCGGAGGCACGGATAATCATTCCATGCTTATCGATCTGCGGTCAAAAATGCCTGACCTCTCTGGTAAAGCCGTCGAGAACCTGCTGGTTGAAGCTGATATTACCGTTAATAAGAATATGGTACCCTTCGACAGCCGTTCGCCTTTTCAAACATCAGGCATAAGGGTAGGAACCCCGGCAATTACAAGCAGGGGAGTGAAGGAAGATACCATTGTGACAATTGTGGAACTGATGGACGAAGTTATCACACATCACGATGATGATAAGATCATTACTTCCGTGAGAAAAAAGGTAAATGACCTTATGAAAGGATTGCCGCTCTTTGCCGGATAACAGGCCATAAGTGCCTTGCACCTGTTCCAAAACACCATAGAACGAAGCAACAAAGCCAAAAGGTACTGCACCGGCCGGGGACTGGACTGGAAAGCTTTGCAAATTGGTTACAACTCTGGTACGTACTACAAGAAAATACGCGAATGCATTGTTTTCCCGCTCAAAGATAAAAATGGTAACACCGTAAGTCTTTATGGCCGCAGGATAATGAATAGCTTGCCGGGAAGAAAAAACAGTCATTCACTGGAATTTGGCAAGCACTACTACAGCGAAAACCGCAGCGGATTATATCCCTGCTATCCAAATGAAAACACATAAATACTAATCTTTACCGAATCCATCATAGATGCAGCAACCCTTTTACAAATACCCGAAATAACCGAGTACTTCAAAATACTAAGCTGCTACGGCAACCTGGCCTTTGTAAAAGAAGCCCAGGAAGCGGTAAAGAACCTCAAAAACTTAAAAGAAGTAATCATTTTCTTCGATGGCGACCAGGGCGGCTTGGATGGAATAAAGCATGTGAGCGAAATTATGCAGCAGATAAAAACTCCCGCCTCAGGCGGGATAAAAATAACAGCCGTTACCACGCCCGAAAAGGAAGATATAAACTCGCTATTTGTAAAGTATGATAAAGATTGCTTAATCCAGCTAATTAATGAGAGAAAGCCTGTAAATGAGCATGAAATTTTTTCTTCATTTGAACCATCTTTAATTGAAAATACCACTACTGCCAAAAATCAACACATCAGCACATCAAACCATCAACACATTAACACATCACCCTTAAACACAACCAACCCCAACAAAATCACCTACGAAACACAAACAGCAAGATATATCGTAAAAGGCGGCCTGCCCCGGCAACTCGACAAAATGCTGATAAGCCTTGATGTACAGCACCTGGAAACCGCCTTGAAATACCGCTGCCGATTGGATTTGTACGAAGAAAAGCAAACCCGCGAGGAAGCCAGGGAAGCTGCCGAAAAACTTGATTTGCGCAGCGATTTAATAGAAAATGATTTATCGGAATTATGCGACCTTTTGGAAAAACACCGGGAGAATGGTTTGGAAACAAACAGCCCCAAAGACAACGACCCAACGCCCGATTTGCCCACCCAATCCAAATGCAAAGACTTTTTAAGCAAACCAAAACTAATAGACCGAATTAACGAACTTATCGGTAAATCCGGCATCACCGGGGAATTTAACAACCGCATATTCCTTTTTATCATCGCCAGCAGCTACAAAATGCCCGACACCCTGCATGCGCTTATACAAGGGAGTTCCGGTAGCGGTAAAACCCACCTTTTGGGCAAAGTGGCCGATTTAATGCCCCAGGAACGGGTCGAGCGGTTTACAAGGATAACCGACAACAGCCTGTACAACTACGGCGAATACGACCTGCAACACCGCCTGCTGTGCCTGGAAGATGTAGACGGATTAAAAGAAGAAGCCCTCTTTGCATGGCTAGAACTCATTAGTAACAACATGCTGCGCAGCAGTACCAGCCAGAAAGACGACAATGGCAACAGCCGCGGGGCAAAACGCGTCGTAAGAGGCCCGATGGCCTCGATGTGCGCCACCACACACGGCCATATATACAAGGACAACATGAGCCGGCTGTTTATTATTGCCGTGGATGAAAGCCCCGAACAAACAGCACGGATAATCGACTACCAAAGCAAGCTGCTCAATCCTCCTCATGGCAGCTCCTTTGTGTTTTTTAGCCCTTGCCTTCCGCGTACTCCAGGCAAAAGATAAGGGCTTCGGTGATTACAAACTGGCTGAAACATTACAACCTGCGGGAAGTGCAATTTATTGCAGGACATAAATATGTAAGCTCAACAGAAAGGTACAGGACGGACAACTTGGAGGACTTGCAAAAGGAGTTGGAGAAATATCATTTATTAAAATAATGAAAATAGAAACTAATTAGTTACCTTTGTCGTATAATTATGAGAATACTTGAACCATACAAAGATTATTTTTGGGAGTTTTATAATCCACTCCCTCAAAAAGTTAAGGATAAAGTTGATTATGTTTTGCAAATTGTAATATCTGTGCAAAGAATATCAACCAAGTTCTTTAACCATCTTGAAGATGGAATTTATGAAATCAGAATCGAAGTAGGGAACAATATTTACCGGATATTTTCTTTTTTTGATGACAACAAACTGGTGATTTTATTGCATGGCTTTCAAAAGAAGACACAAAAAACACCACGAAAAGAAATTGAACAGGCAAAAAAATTAAGGAGGATGTATTATGAAGACAAATCCAAAAACAATAAATGAGCTTTTAGACCAAAAGTATGGTAAAGAAGGCACAAAGAGCCGTGAAGACTTTAAACAAAAAGCAGAAGCTTACATGGTTGCTGAACTGGTAAAAGAATCACGTAAAAAAGCACATTTAACCCAACAGGAACTGGCTGAAAAGTTGAATGTAAATAGAGCTTATATATCAAAAATAGAAAGGGCTTCAAGTGATGTAAGGATCTCTACTTTACGAAAAATTATTGAAACCGGATTAGGAGGAAAACTTCATGTAAGCGTAGAACTTTAACCCCACGCAGCCAAACCACCTGTCACACAAGCAACCCCCTGCTTTGTCTGCTCCCAACAAAGCCGGTAAATGCGGATAAATGACGTTGTAAAACATTGGGCTGATTTTGCCAGTCAAGCCAGAGTTAGAAACGATTTATTTAAAACGATAAGTAGCAATCACAATACATTTTAAAAGCGCAACATTTATTTGATCCAGGTACGGTTTTAGAATTAACACTAAAATTTTTATCTTCACAGCGCCAGCCGTCAACTCGCCATCCCGGGCACAAGGCTGGAGCCTTGCGCCAGTGATAAATAGAGAGGCACGGACAACATGTCTGCGTTAGAGTAGAGTATGGAATCCAAACTCACCATCTTGGGCACAAGGCCGGAGCCCTGCGCCAGTGACAGGTGGGGAGGGGTATATAGTGTTCATTTATTACGGGCAGACATTGTTCCCGGCGCTTTCTTTAAACCGCCGGATATTACCGTTTTACACGGGCATTGCCTTGCCAGATGCTCCAAACCTGGTCCTCATCGGCAGGCTGGCCGTAATCGGTGAGCATGGTAGTCGCCAATGCGCCGGTAGCCCAGCCGAACTGGATCCATTTTTCGGTTTCCCATCCTTTCAGGATAGCATAAAGCATGCCGCCGACAAACCCGTCACCGCCGCCAATACGGTCAAGTACTGTTATTTCGCGTGGTTCAACAACATGCCAGTTATTGCCTTCAGCCATAATTGCACCCCACAGGTGGCTGTTCGTGCTGACAACCTGGCGCAGGGTTGTGGCGAATACCGATACATGGGGTAAAGTTTTTTTTGCTTTGTTGATCATTGTTTTAAATCCTTCTATTTTGGCATTTATATCTTTGCCGCCTGCTTCAGGGCCTTCAATCCCGAGGCACAGCTGATAATCCTCTTCATTTCCAACCAGGATATCCGATATGCCGGCAATCTCAAGAAAAATGTCACGAAGTTCTTTTTCACGGCCTTTCCAGAAAGATGCCCTGTAGTTCAGATCAAAAGAGATGAGTGTACCGTACTTTTTTGCTGCACGTGCGAGTTCGAGACAAAACCGGCTGGTCTCCTTTGATAATGCACCGATAAGCCCTGACAGATGAATGATCTGTACACCTTCTTTGCCAAAGATACGATCAAGATCAAAATCTTTAACATTTAATGTCCGTCCTACTTCACCTGCACGATCGTTATGTACCCTGGGTCCTCGCGAACCATAGCCACTGTCAGCTATGTTGAACTGGTGACGGTATCCCCAGGGGCCGCCCTGGTCAACTTCCGGGCCTTCATAATCCATGTGCCGGTTTCCGAGGTTATCTTTAATGAAACGGGCAACAGGGCTTCCCTTTACAAATGTGGTGAGTACTTTGACAGGAAGGCCAAGGTAGGATGAAACACTGGCCACATTGGTTTCGGCGCTTGTAGCCTGCAGCTTATAGGTGTCACTTGCATGCACGGGCTGGCCGTTGATTGGTGTTATCCGTGCACCCATGCTTGTTGGCACGAGTAATGAATACTTATAGTCTTTCTTTAATTCCATATAAGATCTCTTTTAGGTTATATTTATATATTACAAAATGACTTTAGTTGATTTGATAAAGAAATAAATCAGATGATACAAAGATAAGTTACCATCTTCAGAATACGGAATAAAGACGCGCTATAATATGCTTTCAGATTTGAACTTATTTTTTAAGGGTCTGCTGATAAACGCTTTATGTGCACGCGGGATTCTTATATAGAATAGCATTGTTATTATAAATACTATTTTTATTTATATATGCCTTCAAAGGGCCGATTGTTTTGAACCGCTCCCCAAGCGGTTCGATTTACTTTCTTTGCAACAGCAAAAAGAAAGTAAACAAAGAAATGCCGCCGCTGACTGTATTTTCCTAAAAAATCAAGGTGCTCACCTAAAAATCGGGAACTCCTAACGTCGGACAGCTCGATTTTTTTAACGGTGATCACCTTGATTTTTTTTAACGGAAAATCCTGAAGGCGGAGTCCCGTTCTGTTGTAGGTTTATTTGGAAAGGATACTACCGTAAGGAACTTACATTATTTAAGATAAGCTTTGCTATGCAAAAGGAATCCGACGTTTCGCGAAGCCCACCTATTTTTAAAACCATACAGAGTTTTGCAGTAGCGGGATCCGTCTCAGAAAAATCACGTAGATTTCAAGGAAGATTTTCGTCGCGGTGGCCCTGGAGGAACCCTGTCCGAGCGACGACGAAGGAGGAGTGAGTTTGGGTTCCGCGGGGAGAAAACCTTTCGTAGTAAATCAAGCGATTTTTATGGAACGGTGACTTTTTTTGCCTACTTTTTTGTGTGGAAGACAAAAAAGTAGGTCGAACTGCCACGCGGGCAGTTCGAAACGCCGGCTCGCGGGAATGCATATTAAAACAATATTATTCTTCTATACAATAGCCACGCGTGTTACAAACGCGCGCGAGTTCACGCGAGTTTGTGAGGAAACTCTATTTCAGTGTGAAATAATATGTGATAGTCCCTTTCTGGTAGGCCGGGGCATCGGGACTCCTGTCAAAACGGGAAGCAAGAGCTGCTTTCTTTGCGGCGGCAAGAAGATTACTGTTAAGGGTTGTTGAACCTTTCACGCCGGGTGTGGCGCTGCTGACATTTCCATCACGGTCAACGGTAATCTCGACCACGACCTTGCCGGCGCGTTGATATCTCAGGCTTGGTGAAGGCAGGTTAACCGGGTTTCTGCCTGCCAGGCTGAAACTGGGGCCTCCCGATCCCTGGCTTTGCCCAAGTGAATAATCCGGGGAATCAACCGAACCGAAAGGATTTCCCTGGTTACCCTCATCACCGGTTACTCCCTCTGAAGCGCTACTTTCGGAATCCCTGTCTTTGCCTGAATAAAGGGCCCTGGTATCGACTACCTTTGGTTCTTCTTCAGGCTGTTCTTCTGCTTCCGGTTTCTTTTCCACAGGCCGGGTTACCTCATTGGTTTTTTTTGTTTCGGTTTCAGATTTGGCAGCCTCAATAGCAGGAGCTTCCTCAAAATTTTGTGTGGTCACCTTTTCTTCAGCCTCTGAAGCAGACACCGGTTGTTCAACCACGCGTTCCCTTACCCTTGGTGCACTTGCCGGTTCGGATACACGGGGTTCAGCAGGCCCTGATCCGGTAGGCTGGTCCCCGAAATTGATAAGTATTCCTTCTTCAGACGGCAGGGGCAGGGGGGTAATAAAACCTAAAAAGACAAATACCATGAGCGCCAGTGTGTGTACGATCAGTGTTCCTATTATGCCTTTTTTATCATTTATAGTCATTGAACTGCTCATGTCTTAAATGATCTCATTTTTTACACTCTTTCCCTGTCCTGTTGCAGGACTTGTTATTCCGGTGTTGTCGCGAGTATCAGCTTATAATTATTATCTTTTGCTATGTTCATCACTTTTACAACCTGTTCGAGAGGGACGCTTTTGTCAGCATGAAGTGATATTGTCGGATCTTCACTGTCTTTTAATCTTTCCTTCAAAATATGTTCCATTTCTGAAAGATCCACAGGTGTTGTTTCAACGTAAAACTGCAGGTTTTTTGTTATGGAAACACTGGTAATGGGATTTGCAGCTGTCTGGTTATTACTCTGGGGCAATAACAATTTCAGCGCGTTGGGAGCAATAAGTGTTGAGGTAAGCATAAAAAAGATCAACAGCAAAAATACAATGTCGGTCATCCCCGACATACTAAACTGTACACTTACTCTGTTTCTTGAACTGATAGCCATATTATTTCTCTGTTACCGGTTCGTTCAATAAATCCATAAATTCAGTTGTGCTGGCTTCAAGTATAAAAACAACTTTTTCTACCCGTGCAACCAGAACATTATATGCAAAATAAGCAATTATCCCGACAATCAGTCCGGCCACTGTAGTTACCAGTGCCGTGTAGATACCGTTGGATAACTGTCCTACATCTATATTGTTACCTGCTGTTGCCATATCATAAAAAGCCCTGATCATGCCCATCACCGTACCCAGAAAACCTATCATGGGTGCACCTCCGGCAACAGTCGCCAACAAAGGCAGGCCCTTTTCAAGTTTATATATTTCCAGCTTTCCGACATTCTCAATGGCAGCATTCACATCATTCAGGGGCCTCCCGATCCGTGTTATTCCTTTTTCGATCATCCTGGCAACAGGATTATCTGATGCCTGGCACAAGGCATGTGCAGATTCAAGCCTGCCGTCATGAATATAATCCTTAATCCTGTTCATAAAACTCATGTCGATCTTTGCAGCACCCTTAATGGCAAAGTAACGCTCGAAAAAAATATAAACGGCTACTATTGAAAGCAGAAGAATCGGGATCATAACCCAACCTCCTTTCATAGCTAATTCGAGAAAAGAAAGTTTTAACTGTTCGGCTTCCTGCTGCATGGCTTCTGCAGCCTCATTTGCCGTAGCTGCCTGAAATAAAATAAACAAATTTGTTGTCATAGTTTAAATTTTGCCCAAAAATAAGAAAACGTCAGATCAGATGTATTATTTTTTATAAACAGAATTACTTTGTATATGTTTGTGATAATCCCTTATCAGTTTTATCCTTCCTGTTTTTACCGGTTAATTTTTCCCAGTATCTTTTTAAAAGTTCTCCGAATGTATTGAATTCTTCTTTATAGAAAAGTCCGACACCCTGGGTGTAAGGTGAATTTTCATAAATAATATCATCGTTAGCACGATTAAAAGCTTTCACACGTAATTTCCCGCTTTTGTTGAGTTTATAATCCATATCAAAATCACCAACAATATTATTTGTTCTTGTAGCGGTAGCATTGGTGTTAACATCAATATTACCGTTAATGCTCAGCCGGTCGTTCAATAACTGGGTGGAAAGCGCGAATTCAACTTCATTGCTGGTTATTGCATAACCGGGCCGGTAGTTGATACCTATATCAAAATCATTACTTATCTGAGAAAGCCAGTTGCTCAACTGGTTCGATAAAAGTTCACTTGCATTCACGCCGGCTGCATTTGAAGGTGTGCCGGATGCCTGGTATGAAGGATTATTAACAAGCAGGTTATTATTTGGAAGAAAACTGTTCAATACGAGAAGAGATAAAAACTGTTTGCTTGTTTCTTCGTCCGTTGTAATAGCTCCTATTACCCGCTGACGGGTATCATCCTCGGCATAAGGCAGAAAAATATCGTACTTGATCTCCGGATTGGCCAGTTTGCCCGTTAAGTTCAAACGGCAGTCGACAGTTGTTCTGTTTTTATAGCTTTCATCCCCGAGAAGATCGTAAAGCGAGGCTTTTGTGCGGTAATATGCATTCACATCAAGAATTGCGTCCAGGGGATCACCATTCCAGGTAAGCTTACTTCCTGATTCAACTTTAAGCTTTTTATTGATCACATCCTGAAGAGTGAAAAGATAATCTCCGTTTACAATGTCGTATTCACCCATCATACTGAACTCTCCATTCGTATTGATAGCAAGGTTTAGATCACCGTAGCCGCGCGTTTTGATAATATCACCAACCTTGGGGTCAAAAATAATCTGCACTTCGGCATCAGGTGTTATTTCGAGATCAAAGTTCAATTGAATGCCTGACATATCCAAGTTGTAATTTCTTGTATATCTTTCCGTATTAAGGGAAGTATCTGACTGGTAGAAAGTCACAAAATTATACTCGGAAGTTGTTCCTCCCCGGTTGAGAGGTATGAAAAAACGGGTGTTTCTTTCGGTTTTTGCCTTTATATCCAGGTTAACATTTTTGGGTGTCCCCTGAAGTTCTACAATACCTGTAGCGTAGGCTGTGCCGTAATACTGATTATTGTTTGAAAGCGAAGTGTTCAGAAACAGAAAATTATCAGCGTTGAGCCTTATGCTAAATGAGATATTCTTTAAATGGTCGGCATGCACTGTTCCGTTAGCCCGGGACATGTTACCGTCTTTATCGTATAATACCAGGTTATCAATAATAATGGTGTTGTTATTGATTTTTATCCTTTCGCTAAAACTATATCTTGAATTTAAGAAATTCACCGTGAAGATCGCTTTTTGCAGGTGCAGTTCACCGTTAAGCAAAGGATTGGCTGTTGTGCCTGCCAGCAAAATATCACCCGATGCGAATCCTTTCGGGTTAGTCAGTAATTTCACGGCATACCGGTCAAGCATGTCAAGCCGGAGTTTATCCAGCTTAATGTCGAATGACAACCGGTTATCATCAAAAGGATAATACTTACCGTTTAAAGCAAGCACTTTAAGTTTACCCCGGGTTGCGCCCGCGTCAATTTCAATTGATCTGTCAGTGTTGTTCCACCTGGAGTCAATATTTGTATTTCCTAAGAATTCATTGTTAATTGTGAAATCCTCTATTTTTATCCGGGTGTTAAACAAGGTATTATTGAATATATCCGAAAGGGTTGCTTCACCGTTAACTATACCTTTAAATTCGAATCCCGACGGCCTGGTTATAGTGTTTATATTGGCAATATTAAATTTGCCGAAGTTAATTACCATGTCGTCTTCAGGACGTTTCGACAAGGTTCCGCTGATGTTTAGGAACTGGTTGTCATGGTTGACCTGAAAATTGTTCACTTTTATGCTTGAGCTGTCAATTTGCACAAATGAAGGCTCAATATTCCAAAGCGTGTCTTCAGTGATAACCTTTGACGGGAATATTTCGAATAATATTTTGTTATTTGAAGTTTCCTTATTTTTTGAGAAAAATGCTTTTGTAACGATATTACCTGAGTATGCCGCGGAATCCCAGTTGTTCCACCGGAATTTAAGATCACAGGTATCGCTGTATGCAATGGAGTAGACAGAAAAATTTTCCATCGGAATACGATCGGCAACAACCAGTTTTTTGCTCCCGGATTCAAGTGAAAATATTGAATCATTGGCTTCGGTGTTTATGTACATGTTGCTCCAGGCAATGTTTTTAAGGTTCACCAGGGGAGATTGAAAAAATAAGGTAAACCGTTTCTTTTCAATGTTATAATTACTTTTCAAAATGGACCCGGAAGCAAGAATATAATCCGGGAAAAAATAATTGAAAAATTCATCGGTATTCTTAAACTCGACAGACAGGATAAAATCATTATTAAAATCATTATCTGTATTTACTGTTGTATCTGAAAAAGCAGGTGCATAATTTGATAAGAAGGCGAAGAAGGAGTCTTTGATCTTATCCATCTTGTAAGAACCTTTCATGTCAAGATCAATAATGTCGGAGCGGATTTTAAAACTACTCGAGTCAACTGTGTTTCTGGCGGTAACAGTAGCATCCCTGACCCGGATATTCTTATCATGCTTATTAAACCGTGAATCGAGAAGTGATATCTCACCATTCAGGGTTTCCAGTGAATTACCGGTGGCGTTGGCTATTATCTTGAAGTTAGCTGAATGGGTCGAGTCCAGCTTGTCAATGTTAAGGGCATGTAAGTCGGCATGCTTAACATCGGCAAAGAAATTATATTCTGCTGTTTCTTTTGAGATATCGACACGTCCGAGAAATTCAAGATTAATATTCGGGTCCTGCATGGTTATTGACCCGTCATATGTTTGATTTGTGAGTTCTCCTGATAGTTGTATGTTCTTATAATTATAATCATTGATTTCAAAGCTTGCTACCGTGCCGTTCATATCAGCATCTATCGTATTTACAGATTGACTCGAACCGTCAATGGAAACGCTCAGGGTGATCTTGCCGATTGTTTCCGTATCGAGTAACCGGCCGATATCAAATTGATCCATTTTCAGATTACCGTTGAAACGGAAAAAATTATCAGTATCCGGTTTGAAAAGAATATCGGTGGATACTTTCCCGATTCCTGTTTGCAGTGTACCGTAGGTTACAAAATCATCGATAAAACCTGTGAAATTTCCGGTATAGGCTAACCTGCCGGTTTTATGCAACCAGTCAGGTATGGTAATTGACTTGTTGCCAGGTAGTTTTAAGTTGCCAATATCCCTTGTGTTAGTTATTAAACTATTAAGATTAAAGACCATGAATGTTTCATTTATGTCAGGAAGCCCTGTCAGACTGATATCTCCGGAAAGAGTGGATTGCCTGCCGAATTTTAAATAAACATTTTTTGCTTTCAGGTTATTTATCCTTCCGCTTACAGTACCTGAAAAGTTAACCGGCTGGTTTGACTTTGCCAGTGCAGGGGCAAAATATGCAAGATCATAAAGATTCAGTTGTGATGAGCTGATCTTTATCCCCAGATCAATTTTGTCGTTAATGCCCTGGTTTTTGAAATCTTTAATATTATCGTATTTCATTCTGATATAGTCACTTATAACAGAAGATCTGTCCGTGATTATGAAAACATTTTCGAAATTCATGCCGGAATTACTGATGCATACTTCAGTATTCAGCTCTTTAACCCTGAATCCTGATGCCTCAATGAATTTCATGTTCGCAACCTGAAATCTGACCGAATCATTCAGGGGACTTAAGTCCGTAATTTCCGAATGGATAATATGTACCCTGAGATCTTTAAAATTAATTCCTGCAGGCGGTTCTTCCGTGGAAAATTTGCTGATCCTGATTTTGCTGTTAACCAGGGTGATCTTTTTTATCAGCGGCGGCTTTTTATTCTTTTTTACTTTTTTGTCCCTGTTTAATAAACCGATGAAATGATTAAGGTTTGAAACGCCGGAAGAATCGGTTGCAAAATGGATAAAAGCACTGTCCAGAAAAATTCTTCTTATTCTAAGCTTATGACTTTTAAAAAAAACAGGTTTAAGTATATTATTTGACCGGAGAGAAATTTCTTTGGCGAAAAGGAGTGTGTCATTATGGAGGTCTTCAATATAAATATTATTCAGGGTAGCACTGTTAAAGAAGGTAATCTCTACATTATCAACATCAATACGGGTGTTGATATTTTTCTCCAGGTAATTGGTAATAAGTCCGGCAACATAATTTTGCACGTATTTGGTTTGCAACAATGCAAATCCTGAACCGAGAATAAAGAAAATTCCCAGAAAAACGATCAGACCTATTTTACCTGTTTTTTTAATACTTTTGTACCTTATTATATATTGAACGCAAAAAAAATAAAAAAAGTTTACATTTCATACGCGAAAGCGAAATCATTTAAGTTAAAGATAATCATTAAGAAAAGAGCTTTAATGGGAGTTACGGTTTTGGGAATAGAATCTTCTTGCGATGACACGGGCGCTGCTGTTTGCAGGGACGGGTATATTTTGTCGAGTATGATTGCTAATCAGGATGTTCACAAAGCATACGGGGGAGTTGTGCCCGAACTGGCATCAAGAGCTCATCAACAAAATATTATTCCGGTGGTTGACCGGGCGCTGAGGGAAGCCAAAACTGATAAAAATGATCTTGACGGGATTGCATTTACACGCGGCCCCGGTTTAATGGGGGCTTTGCTGGTAGGTACATCATTTGCAAAAAGTCTTGCTTTATCGCTCAGTATTCCGCTTATCGAAGTAAATCACCTGCAGGCTCATATTCTATCTGTATTTTTAAAAAGACCGGGAGAAGATCCCGGCCTTCCCCGCTTTCCTTTTTTATGCCTTTTGGTGTCCGGCGGGCATACTCAACTGGTGGTGGTGAAGGATCACCTGTCTATGGAAATTATTGGCAGATCAATTGATGATGCCGCGGGAGAAGCCTTTGACAAGTGTGCAAAGGTAATGGGACTGCCATACCCGGGTGGGCCACTGATAGATAAGTATGCATCAAAGGGAGACCCTGAAGCTTTTCCTTTTCCGAAACCAAAAGCCGGTAAGCTTGATTACAGTTTCAGTGGCTTGAAAACTGCTTTTTTATATTTTTTAAGGGACAGGTTAAAGGAAGACCGGGAATTTATAGTGAATTACAAATCAGATATTTGTGCATCCATTCAGCATTCCATAATAACTATATTGATGGAAAAACTAATTGTAGCTTCATTGCAGACGGGAATTTCTGAAATTGCCATTGCAGGAGGGGTATCTGCCAACTCGGGTTTGCAAAAGGCTTTGCTTGAAGAAGCCCGGCAACGCGATTGGAAAGTGTATATTCCTGAACGGCAATATTCAACTGATAATGCTGCAATGATAGCAATAACAGGTTATTATAAATACCTCGCGGGGCATTTCACCACGCTCGATGTATCACCTTTCGCGCGTTACAGCATACAATAAATTGCCCCGGGTACGTGCCTGAATTAAGGGTGCCTGAGTTCAATAATTAATGCAGTAAGTTCGAAGCAAAGAACATACTTAATTCCTTGAATATTACCTCTTCTGTCCTGCATTATCCGGTTCGCCGGGATAAAGGTTCATAAAAATAAATGAGAATTATGTTAAATTATTTATGAATAATGCAGTTAAGACTTTTCAAATATGTAAATATTAATTGTTAGCAACTTTTGTTGAGTTTTATATATTTAGTATGTTAATTTGTTTTTAAAGAATACATTAATTGGGCATATTTATCATTACTTTTAAGCTGTTTATAAAACTCTGATAAATAATAAAAAAAAAATTCATATTATAGTATCATATAGATGAATCATATATTAATTTTCATCGTATAAATATATCCTTTGCACAATAAATTAGGGATATTTAAATTATATTGTAATAAATTATTTCAAGAAGGATGGACGATCTGCTGATTGAAAGTACAAAAAAAACACCGGAAGTTTTTTTTAGCACTGATGGCCGCATAAAAATTAGCGGACGGTCTATTCCTGAAGATGCAACAAAGTTTTATGATGACCTGTATGAATGGATTTATCATTATTGCCTTGAACCCAATGATACCACGATAGTTGATATCGACCTTGAATATTTCAACAGCGGTTCGTCAAAGGCCATATTACATATCCTCAGGGCTCTGGTAGATGTTTTAAAAAAAGGACACGAGCTGACAATCAACTGGTATTATGAAGAGGGGGATGATGATATTATGGAAAGGGGTGAATATTATGAATCCATACTGGAAACCAAGTTTAATTTTATCGAAACAGAATAATATTCACGACCCGATTTTCGTTTTTATATTTTAACTAGTGTCTGTCCACAATGTTCGAGATCAAGGGGCGCAAACCGAACGAAGTGAGCTCTTTAACTCACTTTTTTAAGTGAGTTAAAGAACTTATTTAAAAGTGAGCTCTTTAACTCACTTTTTTAAGTGAGTTAAAGAACTTATTTAAAAGTGAGCTCTTTAACTCACTTTTTTAAGTGAGTTAAAGAACTTATTTAAAAGTGAGTTCTTGAACACCTTTAAAAATAATTAACGTTGTGAAAAAAAAATTAACCCGCGGTATACTAAGATATTCGAGGATTTATAATTTTGACAGCAACGCGGATATCGGACATTATGGACAGACACTAACTGATTCTGCTGTCTTTTAATTTGCAGTATAGGTTTCGTCCCGCCAAAGTTTCAGCTTTTGATGCCTTGCTTCTGCAGCAAACCTCACT
>Ga0307421_1000117_pt1 | contig 49244 bp, 45 predicted proteins | sample SalMarWE160270MG_FD_202163 | JGI IMG/M metagenome (GOLD analysis project Ga0307421, IMG submission 202163) | Salt marsh sediment microbial communities from the Plum Island Ecosystem LTER, Massachusetts, United States - WE1602-70 | ecosystem: Environmental > Aquatic > Marine > Intertidal zone >... | reverse complement strand
GGCCCTACCCCACCGGGCACCGGGGTTATGGCCCCGGCGACTTCGACCACGCGGTCAAAATCGACGTCGCCGACGAGCCGGTCGTCGATCCGATTCGTACCCACATCGATGACCGTGGCGCCCGGTTTCACCTGTTCGGCACCGATAAGCCCGGCGCGACCTGCCGCCACCACAAGCAGATCGGCCCGGCGAGTCAGCTCGGACAGGTGACGCGTCCTGGTGTGGGCCAGGGTGACCGTGGCATCTCTTCCCTTGAGCCCAAGCATGATGGCAAGGGGCCGCCCCACCAGGAACGAGCGCCCCACGATCACCACAGAGGCCCCCTCGGTCACCACGCCGTAGTAGTCGAGGATGCGCAGGATTCCGCTCGGTGTGGCCGGCAGCAGCGCCGGTTTTCCCAACACGAGTCTTCCCAGGTTCACCGGGTGTAAACCATCGGCATCCTTGGCCGGGTCGATGGCATCGAGCACCGGCTCGGGGTCGAGACCCTCCGGTAGCGGAAGCTGCACGATGTAGCCGTCCACCTCATCGGCCTCGTTGAGTTCCTCCACCTGTGCCAGGACATCAGCCGGAGAGGCGTCGGCCGGGAGCTGTCGATCGAACGAGACCATCCCGGCCGCTGCCGCGGCCCGGTGCTTGTTGCGCACGTAGACCTGTGACGCGGCGTCGTCGCCCACCAGAACCGTGGCCAAACCCACCGATTTCCCCCGATTCGCCAGCGCGGCAACGCGCTCGGCCACCTCAGACCGCAGCTCGGCTGCCACTTCTTTGCCGGAGAGGATTCGAGCGCTCAATGTTTGAAGTGCCTCCTGCCGGTGAACATGAGGGTGACGCCGCGTTCGTCGGCAGCGTCCATAACCTCCTTATCCCGCTTCGATCCACCCGGTTCAACAACGGCAATTACTCCTGCATCGGCAAGGGTGTCGAGGCCGTCGCGAAAGGGGAAGAAGGCGTCACTGGCGGCCACTCCGCCCTTGGCTCGATCACCGGCCCGAGCCACAGCCCGCTCCGCCGCACCCACCCGGCTCTGGTCGCCGGCACCGACACCAACCGCGGCCCGGTGGCGAGCTACGACTATGGCGTTCGATTTGGTGTGTGCCGCCACCACCCAGGCAAAGCGGAGATCGGCGAGCGTCTCCTCAGCGGGGGGCGGACCACCAGTGTGTGTCCATGCCCCAACATCGTCGTCGGGGCGGTCCCGTTCCTGCACCAGCAGGCCGCCCTCCACACGGCGCAGGTCGAGGTCGGCGGTTCCCGGGGGAGGTGCCTCCAAGGCTCTCAGGGCTGGACGAGAACTCAGAGCCTCGGCTGCTCCCTCCTCAAACCGGGGGGCAACCACCACCTCGATGAAACGCTCGGCCAAGGCCGCCGCCGTCTCGGCATCCAGCGGCACATTCACCGCCACCACCCCGCCGAACGCCGAAAGCGGGTCGCAGTCCCAGGCGGCGGAGAAAGCCTCACTCAGCGTGGCCCTCTCGGCGGCGCCGCATGCGTTGGTGTGTTTCAACACCACCGCCGCCGGAGTCCCCAGATCGTTGACGAGGCGGCACGCCGCCTCGGCGTCTACCAGATTATTGAAGGAAAGGGCCTTGCCCTGTACAAAGCGGGCCTGGGTCCACCAGCCGGTCCCGTCGGTGTAGGCGGCCGCCTCCTGGTGGGGGTTCTCACCGTATCGAAGGGTGCCTACGCGCTCCAAGGGCAGCACCAGGTAGTCGGGAAACCCATCACCGCCCAAGTAGTCGACGATGGCAGCATCGTAGGCGGCGGTGCGAAACAGAGCACGGCGGGCCAGGGCGGCGCGAAGATCATCGTCCAGGCCGCCCGCCTCCACTGCCGCAGCCACCTCTTCGTACTGGTCGGGCGAGACGACCACACCGACCGAGCCGAAGTTTTTGGCCGCAGCGCGGACCATGGCCGGGCCTCCGATATCGATATGCTCGACGGCCTCAGCCAAAGTCGGATCACCGGCCACGGTCGCCTCAAAGGGATACAGGTTCACCACCACCAGCTGGAAGGGCTCGATGCCGTGGGTCTCCAGATCGAGGGTGTGGCTCGGGTTTGCCGGATCGGCCAGAATACCGCCGTGGATTCTGGGGTGGAGCGTCTTCACCCGCCCGCCGAGAATCTCCGGAGCCCCGGTCACATCCGAAACCGGCGTCACCGGCAGATGAGCCTCCCTGAGCATCAGCGCCGTGCCGCCGGACGAAACGATCTCGGCGCCGGCGGCGACGAGGCGGCGCACGAACGGGACCAACTCGGTCTTGTCCGAGACCGAGACGAGAGCGCGCTTCACCGGGATGCGGGTCATGGTTCTCTCCATTCAACGCGGCGGCCTTCCACATGCAGTCGACCATGGGCAAATGCCTTCACCACCTCGGGAAAGAGCACGTGCTCCTGCTCGTGAATACGGGCATGAAGGTCCTTTTCGGTGTCGCCGGGCAGCACAGGCACGGCCCGCTGGGCGATGATCGGCCCGTGGTCGACTTGCTCATCGACAAAGTGCACCGTGACGCCGGATACCTTCACTCCGTGTTCCAGAGCCTCGGACACGCCGTGAGCTCCGGGAAACGATGGCAGCAGGGCGGGGTGGATGTTGAGCAGACGATTGGGGAAACGGCGGATGGCCTCGGCGTCCAGAACGCGCATGTAGCCGGCCAGCACCATGGCCTCGGCCCCATACCCTTCGGCGGCATCGCAGACCGCCTTGGTGTGAGCGGCCCGATCTCCGTTCCAGGGCACCACCACGGTAGGGACGCCGGCCTTCTCAGCGCGCTCCAAGGCGAGCACCCCGGAGCGGTCGGAGATGACGACGGCCACCTCGGCGCCGAAGTCGGGGTCGGCGGCGGCAGAGTCGAGTAGCGCCTGCAGATTGGTCCCCGAGCCGGAGACCAGAACGGCCAGCTTCTTCATTGCCCTCCCTCGGGCCGCAGCATAGAAGGTGGCGCCGCCGTCTCCACCCATGGCCGAAGGCGTGCAGAGCCAATGCCGGCCCGGGGCCTGATGCCGTGCGCTACCCGACGCGCAATGCGTCGCGAATCATCGAAACCACCGTGCCCACAGCCACCGAGTTGCACACCCCGGGAATGATGACGTCGGCAAAGCGCTTCGAGGGCTCCACGAACTGCAGATACATGGGCCGCACCGTGGCCAGATACTGATCGTGCACCGCCTCGAAGGACCGTCCCCGCTCCTCGAGATCCCGCTCCAGACGGCGGAGGATGCGCAGGTCGGCATCGGCGTCCACATAGATCTTGAGATGAATCAGCTCCCTCAGCTCCGGTTCTGCCAAGACCAGGATCCCCTCCACAATGATCACCGGTTTCGGCGCCACCAGCACCGTCTCCTCTGCCCGATTGTGCACGGTGAAGTCGTACACGGGACGCTGCACCGGACGCCCGGCCCGCAGCTCACCGATGTGGCGAACCAGTAGATCTGTCTCGAGGGAATCGGGATGGTCGTAGTTGACCCGGGCCCGCTTCTCCAGAGGAAGATCACTGTGGCGGTAGTAGGCGTCGTGCTGTATCAGCTCCACCGACTCGGCCCCGATGGCTTCCACGATCAAGAGGGCGATGGTCGTCTTCCCCGAGCCCGAGCCCCCGCCCAGCCCGATTACGAGTGGACCGCGGGCAGGCCACTCGACGGGACGCACAAACGTGGGGACTTCGGCCATGACCACGGACGCTAGTCGTGCCAAGCGGCACGTCGCCGCCTGGTCCCATCTCAACGTCGCGACGCCGCCGGGCTGCTCCGACTAGAGACGGCCTTGCGCCGCCTGCCACAGCAGGACGACGCCTCCAGCCACCAGGGCGGCACCACCGAGCACCAGCAGGCCCCGCCGCCACGATTGGCTGAGCCTGCCGCTCCCTCGGGCGGCCGCCCAGGCGAACACCACCTTGCTGCCCACCAGCATCGTGTAGAAGCCGGCGAGAAAGGCAGCTCCAAGCACCGGGTTGCGCCGCCACGCCGCCACCAGGAGAGGGCCTCCCGCCGCCATCCAGAAGACCCACGGGTGCGGGCTGAGCGCGTTGACCAGGGCACCCCGCCAGACATCCTGTGCTCCGGAAGCCGAGACGGCTGGGCCCGGCTCCGCCCCCGCCCGCCAGATCGTGTGGATCCCGAGCGCGCCCACCAGCACGCCGCCGGCCATGGCCAGCCCTCTGACCGCCGCCTCGGGCACGGTGCCGGCCACAATGACGCCAAGCGTCACGATGGGAGCGTCGGTGATGAGAGGGGCAAGAGCCACCCGAAGACCGGCGCCGAAGCCTCGCTCGATACTCGAGGTGAACACGAGGGTGAGCAGCGGTCCCGGGGTGAGCCCGGCCCCAAGGCCGATGGAGAGGCCGGCGGCGAGCTCCGTCACGTGTGTCGCTTCCCGGCGGTGCGGGACAGAGAATGCAGCATGCAGTATGCAGAATGCGGGGGGCGGAATACAGAATGCGGAATACAGAATGCAGAGGGCGAGATGCAGATTCGGGGATCAGTGCTATCTCGATTCTGAACTCTGATCTCTGGGCTCTTCATGACTCCCGCCCTTCACTTCAGAGAACGCGCGCCACCGCCTCCCCTATCTCCGTCGGGTAGGTCACCACGGTGACTCCGGCGGCCTCCAGAGCCTCCTTCTTGGCCGCGGCGGTGCCGCTGGAGCCACTAACTATGGCTCCAGCGTGGCCCATCTTCTTTCCGGCAGGGGCGGTGAATCCGGCGATGTAGGCGATCACCGGCTTGGTGACGCTCGATTCCACATAGGCGGCGGCCTCCTCCTCGGCCTCCCCGCCGATCTCTCCGATGAGCACCATCGTTGTGGTCTCCGGGTCGGCCTGGAAGCGCTCGAGGACATCGACAAACGAAGTCCCCGGCACCGGATCGCCACCGATGCCCAGGCAGGTCGACTGTCCGATTCCCCGCGAGGTGAGCTCGTGCATCGCCTGATAGGTGAGGGTGCCAGAGCGCGACACCACCCCCACCGGGCCCGGCATGGTGATCTCGTGGGGCATGATGCCGACGTTTGCCTGGCCCGGCGAGATTATGCCGGGGCAGTTGGGCCCGACGAGCACAGTCTCACTCGTCTGCTGCAGGTAATTGAAGACGCGTGCCTCGTCGTGGGCGGGGATGCCTTCGGTGATACAAACGATGAGATCGATGCCGTCGGCTGCTCCCGCTTCGAGAAGCGCATCGGCGGCAAAACGAGCCGGCACGAAGGTCATGGCCGTGTTGGCGCCCGTGGCCTCAACCGCCTCAAACACGGTGTCGAAGACCGGCACACCGTCCACGCCGTCGCCGCCCTTCCCCGGTGTCACTCCGGCCACGAGGTTTGTCCCGTAGGCCCGATTTCGTAAGGCATGGAACGATCCCTCACGGCCGGTGAGGCCCTGAACCAGCAGCCGGGTCTGCCGATCGACAAGAATCGCCATCAGGAGCCCCCTGCCAGCTCAACAGCCCGGCGCGCCGCATCGAGCATGGTCGGTACCACCTCCACCCGATCCGAGAGCACTCCGGCAAGTACGGCGCGTCCCCCAACAGCATTGGTGCCGTCGAGCCGAATCACCATCGGCCACGGCGGCTCCTTCCCGCCCAGCGCCGCAACGATTCCTTCGGCCACCAGATCGCAACGGGTGATGCCGCCGAAGATGTTGATGAGCACAGCACGCACCGTCTCATCGTGTGCAAGCACTTCGACGGCATGAGAGATAGTCTCCGCTCCGGCTCCACCTCCCACGTCGAGGAAGTTGGCCGGTGCGCCCCCCACAAACGACACCACATCGAGCGTCGACATGACGAGGCCGGCTCCGTTGCCGATGACACCCACGGAACCGTCGAGCCTGATGAAGCTGAGGCCGTGTTCCCTAGCGGCCTGCTCAATCGGCTCCTCAGAAAATGCCTGCCGCAGCGCGCGGAACTGAGGGTGGCGAAAGAACGCGCTTTCGTCGAGGGTGACCTTGGCGTCGAGAGCCTGCACCGCACCGCCCTCGGCCAAGACGAGCGGGTTCACCTCGATGAGGTCGGCGTCGAGACCGACATAGGCGTGGTACAGCCGAAGCAGGACGGCCGCCACCTTCCCGGTGGCCGATCGATCGAGGCCGGCACGGTAGACGAGCTCATTCGCCTGCCACGAGGCCAGACCTGCCACCGGATCGATGTACATCCTCGCCACCGCCCCCGGGGTGTCGGCGGCGACGGCTTCGATGTCGACACCCCCTCGCGCGCTCACCATGGCCAGGTGCCGCCGTGCTCCGCGGTCGAGAGTGAACGAGGCGTAGTACTCGTCCTTGATCGATATGGCGCGCTCCACCAGCACGGCCTGCACGGCATGCCCTCCAATTTCCATACCGAGGATCTCGGCGGCCTCCGCTTCGGCCTGGGCCGGGCGTTTGGCTCGCCTGATGCCGCCCGCCTTGCCCCGGCCCCCGGCCTGGACCTGTGCCTTCACCACTACGAGACCACCGAGCTCGGAGGCGGCGTGCCGTGCCTCGGCGGGGGTGCGGGCCAGCTTGCTCTCCGGAACAGGGACTCCCAGGCCGCCCAGCAGCATCTTGCCCTGGTACTCGAAGAGATCCACCGGACTCCTTCCTAGCCGGGCACGTTCTCCTCGACCCACGCCACGATGTCACCCAATGATGTGCCCGGCGTGAAGATCTCGGCCATACCCCGCTTCTTCAGAGCTTCGGCGTCGTCCCGCGGAATGACTCCCCCGCCGAACAGGACGATGTCGGTGGCCTCACTCTTTTCGAGTGCATCGATGACCCGCACAAAAAGCGTCATGTGGGCCCCCGAGAGCAGCGAGAGCCCAATCCCGGCGACATCCTCCTGAAGGGCTGTTTCCACGATCTGCTCGGGGGTCTGGAACAGGCCCGAATATACGACCTCGCAGCCGGCATCTCGCAACGCCCGGGCGATGACCTTGACCCCCCGATCGTGCCCGTCCAGACCCGGCTTGGCTATGAGAATGCGGCGCGGCATGACGAGCGGAGGTTAGTGGCGAGCAGGAGGGCTTCGCCCAGTGGGAAGAGTCCAGGATTCAGAATCGGTAGTGCGCGCTCCCTCGACTCTGGACTCTGAACTCTGAATTCTCTCTCGGCGCCTGCAGGCGCCGAGAGCTACTCCTTCTCCAGCGGTGCCCAGGCCAGCAGCAGCCGCCTGCGCCCCTGCTCATCAAACTCCACGATGGCTTCGGCCCGCTCCCCAGCTCCACTGACCGAGATCACCCGACCTCCTCCCCATTGCCGATGCCGAACCCGATCGCCCGCGGCAAGCTCATCTCCGCCCAGTGTGGGCCGCGGAGAGACCCCCTCGAGTTCGGCGCGGCGCCGACGCCCGGGGGCCGCCTCCAGCAGGGCATCCGGGATCTCGCTCAGAAAACGGCTCGGGCTGTTGTAGTTCGCCACCCCCCACAGGTTGCGGGTCGTGGCCAGGCTCAGAAACAGCCGCTGCTGCGCCCTGGTGATGCCGACGTAGGCAAGACGTCGCTCCTCCTCGAGCTCTTCCGGGTCGCCAAGCGAGCGCACGTGGGGAAACACACCTTCTTCCATGCCGGCGACAAAAACCACCGGAAACTCGAGTCCCTTGGCGTTGTGCAGCGTCATGAGGGTGATGACCGCCGATGCCTCGTCGAGAGAATCGATATCCGACACCAGAATCATCGACTCGAGGAACAACTCCAGGCGCCTCATCCCATCGAGGTCCTCCCAGATTTCGTCGATGGTGCCGCCCAGAGGCCCGGACTCCTCAAACTCGGAGGCCACCGACAGCAGCTCCCGCAGGTTCTCAACGCGGCTCAGCGCTTCCATCGTGCCCTCTGCTTCCAGCTTCGCTACATAGCCGGTGCTGTCGAGGACTGCCTGCAGCGCGGCGCGTGGCCCCCCGCCGGCCGCTTCTCGCAGCTGTTCCATGACGGCGAGGAACTCCTTGATCTGACGCTGAGCCCGGCCGGAGATCCTGTCCACGTCGGAGGCCCTCTCGAGCGTCCCATAAAACGTGGCTCCGGCGTTCTCAGCAGCTCTGTCCAGGTACGCCACCGTGGTAGCCCCAATGCCACGCTTGGGCACGTTCACCACCCGCTTCACCGCCACCGTGTCGTCGGGATTGACAATCGCTCGCAGGTAGGCGAGCACGTCCTTGACCTCTCGCCGTTCGTAGAACTTGGGGCCGCCGATCACCTGATAGGGCACGCCGTAGCGCACCAAGACCTCTTCGAGCACTCGGCTCTGGGCGTGGGTCCGATAGAAGACGGCAACATCGGAGGCGCTGAAGCCGGCCGCCTTCAGCTCATCGAGCTGCTCAGCGATGAAAGCGGCCTCGTCGTGCTCGTCCTCGGCGTGATACACGGTGACCGGTTCGCCGGTGCCCAGATCGGTCCAAAGGTGTTTCGGCTTGCGGCCCGTGTTGTTGGATATGACGGCGTTGGCGGCATCAAGGATCGTCTGAGTGGAGCGGTAGTTGCGGTCGAGCAGCACCACCCGGGCATCGGGGTAATCCCGCTCGAACTCGAGGATGTTGCGAATATCGGCACCGCGGAAGGCGTAGATGCTCTGATCGGAGTCGCCCACAACACACACATTGCGGTGCTCCGCCCCCAGAAGCTGCACCAGCCGATACTGGGCGTGGTTCGTGTCCTGGTACTCATCGACGAGCAGATAGCGGAAACGATCCTGATAGTGCGCCAGCACATCGGGAAACACGCCGAGCAGCTCAACCGTCACCATAAGGAGATCGTCAAAGTCCATGGCCGAGGCCTCCAGCAGCCGCTGCTGGTAGAGGCGGTAGACCTCGGCAACCCGCTCGTGATAGGGGCCTCCACCCTGCGCAGCGAAGGACTCGAAGTCGACTAGCTCATTCTTCGCCGTGCTGATGGCGGCACGAATGTTCCGTGGGGGAAAACGTTTCGGGTCGAGGTCCAGATCACGCACACATAGCTCAACGAGGCGCCTGGCATCGATGTCGTCGTAGATGGAGAACGTGGAGCGGTAGCCGAGCAGGGGCGCATCCCGGCGGAGCATCCGCACACAAGCGCTGTGGAACGTCGAAACCCACATCCCCTGCACCACACCGCCGATGAGCTGGGCCACCCGCTGTTTCATCTCATCTGCCGCCCGATTGGTGAACGTGATGGCGAGGATCGAGAACGGGGACACTCCCAGGTCACGGACCAGGTAGGCGATCCGATAGGTCAGCACCCGGGTCTTGCCGGATCCGGCGCCGGCCACGATCAGCACCGGGCCCTCAGTGGCGGCAACAGCCTCGCGCTGGGGCGGATTCAGATCGGCGAACAGCTCGGATTCGGGCACCGCGGCGATGAGTATACGAGCAGCCTCGGAGGTGAATCTCGTTGGTGTGATTCTGTGCCGGCGGCGCCGGCGCCGATCACATAGCCGAGAGCGAGGCGGAGACCTCTTCGGAGATGGCCTGCTGGAAGCGCCTGGCGCCATCGACGACGGTGGCGATGGCGGGGAGAATGGTTCTCATGGTTCGCGGCACCCGGTCGTCGAACTTGCTGGATCCTTGAGTCGCCAGCACAAGAACGCCCAGTACCTTGCCCCGGGCCTGGAGATGAGTGACGTGCACCGAGCCCCACTGGTCGAAGGGCACGGAATCGTCGACTTCGGCACCCTTGTCGGCAGAACGATATTCTTGCAGGTCGTCGGCGGAAAGCGACGCTCCGGCGATCTCGCCGAGATGCCGGGCCACAACGCCCCGGAACCCTTCGAGCGCGGCCGGAGCCAACGACCTGGTCATACGAACGGCGATGAAACGCTCCGACAGCATGCCGATGGCGCCGACATCAAATGCAACCAGCCGCCGGACCGCCATCAGAGTCTCCTCGAGAGACTCCCGCAAGTCGAGCGACCGGGCCCCGATCGTCATGATCTCGTTGACGATCGTGGCCTCAAACAGCTGCCTGTCGAGAACCTGACACACCCGGGAGAGCACATCGTCCGGAAGATCATCGGCTGTCGCCGACGAACCGCTGCTCAGTTCGGCAAGGGCGCGGCTGGCGGCGACTGCGTGGATCCGCTCAAGGAGCCCGGACCCCATCTCGTCCTTGGTGACAAAGCCGTCGGCCCCCGACTTCTCCGCCCAGAAGCGGTCCTCGGCGCCGCCGAAGGCGGTGAGCACGAGCACCGGGATGCGGGAGAGCACCGGGTCCTCCTTGATGAGGCGGCATACCACCCATCCGGTCACCCGCGGCATACGAAGATCCAGCAGCACCAGGTCGGGCCGCTCGGCGAGGAGCAGCGAAATGGCCTCGGCGCCGTCTTCCGCGACTATGACCTCGTGGTTCGCCGATTCGAGCAGCCGGCCCAGAGCCTGACGAACGACGGGGCTGTCGTCGGCGACAAGCACCTTCATGCCGGACTCCTCTCTACCGACCGATCGGCGACAAGTTCGCTAAGTGCGGCTGCAAGCGCGCCCTTGCGCACATCGTCCTTATCGAAATAGGCATCGGCACCAGCTTCGATGACCTTAGATTGATCCTCGGCCGTGGCGAGACCGGAAAGAACGACCACGGGGGCGCTAACCCCCAATTCGCGGATCTTGCGGACCAGCGTCGCACCGTCCATCGTCGGCAGCACGTAGTCGACGACGATGGCATCGAAAGATTGCTCAGCGATGGCGCTGAGAGCCTCAGTCGGGCTCCCGGCCAGGTCGACTTCAAAGCCGGCCGAGCCCAGCGCGCCACCAACCACCTGCCGTGCCCCCCGCGAGTCGTCGACAACGAGCACCCGAGGCCTTGGACCAGCTTGATCGGGAACGCCTCGCGCACGCTCGGCCAGACGATTCGGATCGACGACGACCACCACGTCCCCGCCACCGAGCAGAACGGCGCCGGTGAGGTGGGGAATACCGTCGAGGATGGGGCCCAGCTCTCGGGCCGCCACCTGGCGGCGACCGATCTCGGTGGTGACCAGGAATCCGACCGGGCCCACAGTGCTGGAGACGACAAGCACTCTCGACGGAGGCTCCGACTCCACCAGGCCCACGGTCTCAGCAAACGAGATCGCCGGAATCTTGGCTCCCCGCCATGTCATCTCGGCCCGCTGCGCAGTGGTCACGAGATCCACGGATTCGAGAGGAAGCTGATCGAGCACGGCGATCTCCGGGATGCCCCAGGTCTGGCCGGCTGCAGTGATGAGCACGACGTCCTGGAGCGCTCTCGATGTCGGCACGGTGAGAATCACCCTCGTGCCGGCTCCGGGCTCGGTCTCGAGCCGCAGGCTGCCTCGAAGCGCTTCCACCGCCTCGGCGACGGTCGCCAGGCCGTTGCCGTCGCCCACCAGCTCGCCGGGCACGGCGGTGGAGAAATTGGGGGCAAAAAGCAGTGATCGCAGCGCCTCCACATCAGTCTCGCTGCGCGGCGGCAACAGGCCACGCTGAATGGCGCTGCGCTGCACCGAGTCCCAGTCGATGCCCCGGCCATCGTCTTCGATGATCACGGTGAGCTTGTTGTCCTCCACCGAGGCGTGCATGGCGAGTGTTGCGGTGGGCGCCTTGCCGGCAGCGACACGGACGTCCGCTTTCTCGACACCGTGATCGACGGCGTTGACGAGCAGGTGACGAAGCGGATCGGAGAGCCGTTCCAGAACCTGACGATCAATGGCGAGTTCGTCGCCCACCAGCTCGAAGCGGATGTCCTTGCCCGCCTTGCGAGCGAGGTAACGCACGAGCTGGTGAAAAGTGTTGGTGATCTCGCTCAGCGGCGTTGCCGCCAATTGAATCGCCTGCCCTTGCAGGTTGTGTATCACCTTGTCGGCGGCCGCAACGGACGCGGCGAGCTGACCCACGTGCTCCCTCATCTGATCGGGATCGTCGAGTGACCTGGTGATGTCGGCTACCAGATTGCCGAGGGCCTCGGCATCGACACGCAGCGAACACACCTCGTTGATGAGCTGAAAGAGGCTGGCGGCGTTGACACGCACGTTCTCCCCAAAAGCGAAGGTGTCGATGACGCCGAGGAGGCCGCCCAGGTCCGACCCATCGGGAGCCCTCCACCCAATATCGCCTGCCGCCGGCCCACCTGCGGGCAGCCGAGATCCACCATCTTCGTCATCGTCGAAGGCATCCTCGGAACGCAGTTCCCTGCGGACCAGGCGAACAGCATCGGCCAAACCGGCCGTCCCAGTCTCGGGATCGGCGTACGCGGCGGCCGGAAGCTCGGCGGCCAGCTTCTCCAGACCGCGAGCCAGGCCTCGAGTCACCGCGATCTCGTCGTCATCGATGCTGCGCCAGATGTCCTCGAGAAGCTTGCCGGCATCGGACACCGCAGTGAAATCCATCATCCGGGCCGTGCCCTTGATGGTGTGGCCCTCCCGAAACAGGTCGTGCGCCAGCGAGCGATTGGCATTGCCTGAGGCAAAAGCGCGGGCGCCTTCGACAAGCTTCTCAGCCCGTTCGACAACCTCCGACTGAAATAGCTCGCGCAGTTCAGTTAGCTCGTATGAGGGCACGACTCACCCCGTGACTCAAGCTGGTCAGGGTGGATATCGACGGCACAACGGCACCCCTTGAGGAGGTAGAAAACCCGTGTTCCTCAAACGTGGCACCGCGCCGAATCCATCGGCTCCACAACAGAGCACCGGCAAGCACACCAGGAGAGGGTGACGATGAACCTCCCGATGGTCCTGGACCACCCGGCTTTTCCCTTCATCAACCGCACGAAGGCTAATGCGGGCGTGTCACAACCTTGAGGTGTCCGAGAGGCTTGTGGAGGCCTAGAGAGCCCGGTTGCGCCCCGTTGCGACGTCTACAAAGCGAGTTGCGCTTCGACTGCCTGAACCGCTTCGGCGAGTGCCGGCGTACCGATCTCCGGATCACCTTCGACGGCCGGCATGATCTCGCAGCTGAGCCGCTCCAGGCTCTCGGCAAGGCCGGGCGTCACGGTGAGCACACCTTCGTCGATTCCCCGCCAGGTGGACTCGAGGAGCTTGCCGGCATCGGAGAGGGCGATAAAGCCCATGATGCGGGCCGTGCCCTTGATGGTGTGGCCCTCCCGAAACAGGTCGTTGGCCAGCTCACCACCGGCGTTTCCGGCGACGAAGGCACGGGCGCCTTCTATCAATCGGTCGGCGCGCTCGGCGATCTCCATCTGGAAGATCTCACGCAGTTCGGCGTCATCCGCGAAGGTCATGTTCATTACACCTCCCGGCGTATGCCGGTCAGGGGGATTATCGGAGGCGTGCTGTTCCCGCTTGAGACTGTCATCTACTCCCACTCAATTGTGGCAGGTGGCTTCGAGGATATGTCGTATGCCACTCGATTGATACCCGGCACTTCGTTGATGATCCGCGAGGAGATTCGTTCGAGAACCTCGTCGGGGATCCGGGCCCAATCGGCCGTCATGGCGTCCTCGCTGGTCACGGCACGCAGAATGATTGGGTAGGCATAGGTGCGCTCGTCCCCCTGTACTCCCACCGAGCGAATGGCGGGAAGCACGGCAAATGCCTGCCAGATCTCCCGATAGAGATTGGCTCGGCGCAGCTCCTCCATGAAGATGGCATCGGCCGCCCGCAGCATCTCCAGCCGCTCCCGAGTGATCTCGCCGATGATGCGCACCGCCAGCCCCGGCCCCGGGAAGGGATGTCGCCACACCAGCTCCTCGGGCAAGCCCAGCTCTTCCCCCACCGCCCGGACCTCATCTTTGAAGAGATCCCGCAACGGTTCCACCAGATCAAGGTCCATGTCCTCGGGCAGCCCGCCCACGTTGTGATGGCTCTTGATGCGGGCGGCGTCCCGAGTCCCCGATTCGATCACATCGGGATACAGCGTGCCCTGCACTAGAAAACGCGCCCCCGCCGGGCCGGCAGCCTCCTCAAAGACCCGGATGAACGTCTCACCGATGATGTTGCGCTTGATCTCGGGATCGGTTACCCCATCAAGGGCCCCCAGGAAACGATCGGCGGCCTCGACGTGCACCAGATCGATCGGGAAATTGGCGCGGAACACCTCCTCCACCTGCTCCGCCTCGCCGGCGCGCAGCAGGCCGTGGTCGACAAACACGCAGGTGAGCTGATCCCCTATCGCCCGGTGCACCAGTGCCGCCGCCACCGCCGAATCAACACCTCCGGAGAGGCCGGCGATCACCTTCCCGTCGCCCACCTGCTCTCGGATGCCCGCTACCGCCAGATCGATGATCGATTCCTGGGTCCAGTCGGGCCGAGCCCCGCATGCCTCGTAGAGGAACCGCTGGAGTACTTCCTGGCCGTGGTCGGTATGCACGACCTCGGGATGGAATTGCACCCCATAGAGCCTGTCTTCAGCCCGCTCCATCGCCGCCACCGGTGAGGCCGCCGTCGAGGCCGTCACGGTGAACCCGTCGGGGGCCGCGGTGACGGCGTCGTTGTGGCTCATCCACACCGTCTGTCGCCTCGGGAGGCCGGCGAACAGCGGCGAGGCCGCCGCCACCTCAAGCACGGTCTTGCCGAACTCCGACGAATCCCGGCGTTCCACCTTGCCGCCCAGGGCGTAGGCGATGGACTGGTGGCCGTAGCAAATGCCCAGCACCGGGACTCCCAACTCGAGGATCGCCGGATCGAGCACGTAGGCATCCTCGGCGTACACAGAGGCCGGTCCACCGGACAGGATTATGCCCACGGGCTCCATGTCGCCGATCTCGGCGGCACTCAGGCCTCTGGAGACGATCTCGGAGAAGACCTTGGCCTCACGAACCTTGCGGGCGATGAGCTGGGCGTATTGGGCTCCAAAATCGATCACCAATACCCGATCGAAGGCGGGCATCACCCCATGCCGATCCGCTGCGAACGTTGCAGGGCCTTGCCCTCCGTCTGCAGAGCCGGGGCCACCATTACTTCTGCCTTCTGGAACTCTTTGAGGTCGGCGTAGCCCGTCGTCGCCATAGACACCCGGAGTGCTCCGAAGAGGGCACGCCTCCCGTCGTTCTCGTGCGCCGGACCCATGATGATCTCCTCGAGCGTGCCCAATGTGCCGACCTCGACTCGCGCTCCGCGGGGAAGTGTGGGATGGAAGGTGGCCATGCCCCAGTGACAACCCTTGCCGGGCGCCTCGGCGGCAGAGGCGATCGGTGAGCCCAGCATGACCGCATCGGCCCCACAGGCGATGGCCTTGGCCACGTCGCCGCCGGTGCTCATTCCTCCATCGGCGATGACGTGCACGTACCGGCCGGTCTCATCGAGGTAGCGGATACGGGCCCCCGCGGCGTCGGCGATGGCGGTGGCCTGGGGCACACCCACCCCGAGAACGGCCCGGGTGGTACAGGCTGCGCCCGGTCCTACGCCCACCAGCACGCCCACCGCCCCGGTCCTCATCAGGTGCAGCGCGGTGGAGTACGAGGCGCAGCCGCCGACGATTACGGGAAGGGCAAACTCGGCGATGAACTGCTTGAGGTTGAGGGGCTCGGAGCGTGTCGACACGTGTTCGGCAGACACCACGGTGCCCTGGATGGCGAGGATGTCGAGACCGGCAGCGACGGTACGGCCGGCGTACTCCTCGACACGTTGCGGGGTGAGGCTGGCGGCGGTGACGATGCCGGCCGCCTTCATCTCGGTGATTCTTTTCCCGATGAGGTCAGGCTCGATCGGCTTCGTGTAGATCTCCTGCATACGCCGGGTTGCGTCCGCCGGCGCCAGTGATGCGATCTCCTCGAAGCAGGGCTCGGGATCCTCGTAGCGGGTCCACAAGCCCTCCAGGTTCAGCACGGCCAGGCCGCCGAGCTTGCCGACGGCAATGGCCGTAGCCGGGCTCACCGCCGAATCCATGGCCGCGGCCATGAGCGGCAGCTCAAAGGTGTAGGCATCGATCTCCCAGCGCAGATCGATGTCGTCGGGATCACGAGTCCTGCGGCTGGGAACGATGGCGATGTCATCAAAGCCCCAGGCGCGACGCCCCGACTTTCCGATGCCGATGTCGATGTCCACGCCGCCTCCCTCGGTGCCAGCTTGGCGGCAGGGTACCAGCGCGAGCGATCACGCTCTGCGATGGGCAAGCCCCCTTCCCGAGGACACGGCTGCCATCGGACCGTCGCCAACGGACCCGGCGCGAACACCGGCAAGGGGACGGGCAGTTGGGGTACGGAACACTCCGATCCAATTGGGCTGAGCACGACTGGCAATAAGGGGAGCCATGGCAACGCTCTACTGCCCTAGGTGCGCTGAGCCTGTGAGCCGTGATGCCCAAGTCTGCCTGTCAAGCGCGGCACCAGTAGGCGCCCTGCAGCCCGCCGCAGAGAGGCCGCTAACTGCCCCTCGACCAGCCCAAAACCTCTGTTTGATATGCGGCCAGCCCGTGCTCGACGGAAGCCGAATCTGTGTCTCCTGCTCTGCTCCTGGTGCCCTGCGGATTGCCGCAGAGAAACCGCGGGTCATCCCCGATACCACCGCGCAGCGTCTCCTGGCGGCCTTGACGGCGATGCTCGTCCTCGCCGCGATCGTCGGCATCGCAGTGCTGGCGATCACCCAGGACCGGAGCACCAGAGAACCCGCGTCCGGCGCCATCTCTGAAACTGCTGCGACAACCGAAACCACCATCGGGAACCCTCGGGCTACCAGGTGGACTCGAATCGCCCATGACGAGATTGTCTTCGGGGACAGCGACCGGCAGGAGATGCATTCCGTGGTTGCTGGCGCCTCGGGTCTGGTGGCCGTCGGCAGTGACTCGGCGAGTGGCGATGAAGACGCCGCAGTATGGACCTCACCCGACGGGATCACCTGGGCCCGGGTTCCGCAGGACGCTACGGTCTTCGGCGGGATTCACAACCAATTGATGCTGGCGGCGACCCTGTGAGGCCCAGGTCTGGTTGCCGTCGGGTACACCTCGGCGGGCGGAGATGAGGATGCCGTGGTGTGGACCTCAGCCGATGGGCCCACCTGGACCCGGATCTTCCACAGCGAGCCGACCTTCGGCGGTGACGGCAATCAATCGATGCTGGCGGTGACCCAGGGGGGACCGGGTTTGGTGGCCGTCGGCTATGACTCTTCGGGTGGCAACAAGGACGCTGCCGTGTGGACTTCATCCGACGGCGCTACCTGGGCCCTAGTCCCGAGTGATGAGCACGGCTTCGCCGGACCCGGTCATCAGGAGTTGTTGGAACTGGCTGCCACCGACGACGGACTTCTTGCCACCGGATACGAGCAGGTGGGCAGGGATCGAGAGACAGCCGTGTGCACCTCACCCGATGGGATCAGTTGGGAGCGGAGTATTCGCGGGCTGGAGGCTTTCGGCGGTGACGGCCATCAGTTGATACTTGCAGTGACTGCAGGCGATTCAGGTCTGGTCGCCGTCGGATCCTCCGATGGAGATGCCGCGGTGTAAACGTCGCCGGACGGATTCTCCTGGGACCGAGTTCCCGCTGATGAAACCGTCTTCGGAGGCAGCTCGGCCCAGGAGATGCGCGGTGTGGCTGCGGCTGGCCCGGCCCTGGTGGTCGTCGGATTCGACCGGGGAGACGCCGCGGTGTGGGTGTTCTATCCCGAGCAGACCTGAATCCTCGGCAGGCCGCTACCCCTTCAGCCCGACCCGCTTGCGTACCGACAGCTGGAACCCTTCGGCCCGGGTACGGGCATCGAGGGCGCCCCTCTGCATGAGCCGGTCCACCTCGGAATCGGAAAGGGCGCTGAAGGCCCTGCGCACCGGGGCCAATCCGGTGATGATGGCCTCGGCGACGACCTCCTTGAACTTGGCGTAGCCGGAGTCGCCGTACGTCTTCTCGATCTCGCTGATCGGGGTGTTGGTGAACAGTGAAAAGATCTCGACGAGGTTGGAGATGCCCGGCTTCTCCTCCCAGTCGTAGCGCACGTTCTTGCCGGAATCGGTGACGGAGCGTTTCACCCGATCGCGAATCACATCAGGCTCGTCGAGCACGAGGATGCGGCTGGAGGCGTCGGGATCCGACTTGGACATCTTCTGTGTCGGGTCCTGCAGCGACATGATCCGAGCACCCGTTTTGGGGATGATCGGCTCCGGAAGAGGGAACTCTTCCCCAAAACGGTGATTGAAGCGCCCCGCCAGATCCCGTGTCAGCTCCAAATGCTGCTTCTGGTCCTCGCCGACGGGTACCGCCTCAGCTCGGTAAAGCAGGATGTCGGCGGCCATAAGCACCGGATACGAGTACAGGCCCAGGTTCGACCCGGCCTTGTCGGCTTTCTCCTTGAACTGGGTCATACGATCGAGCTGACCGGTGGAGGCGATTGTGCTCAGGATCCAGGCCAACTCCGTGTGTTGAGGAACCTGGCTCTGAAAGTAGAAGAGCGATCGGTCGGGATCGATCCCCATGGCCAGGAGAACCTTGACCGCAGTGTGCCGATCGGTGTAGAAGTCCGCCGGATCCTGAGGCACGGTGATGGCATGCAGATCAACGACGCAGTACACGCAGTCGTAGTCGTCGTCCTGGAGGGCCACCCAGTTGCGGAGCGCGCCCAGGTAGTTGCCTATGTGGATGTTCCCCGTGGGTTGGATCCCCGAGAAGAGCGTCTTTTTTGCCACTGTCTCCTCCAAAAACGAGACGCCGGTGCTGTGGCCACCGGCGTTGAAGTTCTGGTCGCGGCGGGGCCTCACTTGTCGTGAGACCACCACCACCAGCACGTGCTCATGCGGCGAGCGTAGCAGCGCTCTCGGCACCCGGCGCCATCAACTCCACAACGAGCAGGATATGGGCACGGAGTGCATCTAGCCTTCCCGGGTGGCCCCGGCCGAGCAAACCGGGACCGAAGATCTGAGAGGAGCCGCGACCGTGCCCATGCCCACCGACCTCGAGATCGCCCGAGCCGCCGAACCCAGGCCCATTGAGGACGTTGCCACGCAGATGGGCGTGCCTATTGCAGACGTCAGGCATTGGGGCCGTGACGTGGCCAAGGTCTCCCTGTCGGCAGTGGAGCGGATGGGGCCTCCCCGCGCCCGATATGTGCTCGTCACCGCGGCAACCCCGACCCCTCTAGGAGAGGGCAAGACGACCGTTGCCGTCGGCCTCAGCCAGGCTTTTGCCCACATCGGTAAGAGTGCGGTGGTAACCCTCCGGCAGCCCTCGCTGGGCCCCACATTTGGTATCAAAGGAGGCGCCGCCGGGGGCGGGTACTCGCAGGTGATCCCCATGGAGCAGCTCAACCTGCACCTGACCGGCGACTTCCATGCCGTCACCTCGGCCGCCAACCTCATGGCGGCACTCATCGACAGCCACCTCTACCACGGCAATCCGCTGTCCATCAGGCTCCACGAAGTCTCCTGGCGCCGAGTCCTCGACGTCAACGACCGTGCCCTGCGGGAGGTCGTCGTCGGTCTGGGAAGCGCCGCCGACGGCGTGCCCCGGCAGACCGCCTTCGACATCACCGCCGCCTCCGAAGTCATGGCGATCCTGGCCCTGGCTTCCAGCGTGCGCGATCTGCGGGAGCGTCTGGGACGCGCCGTGGTCGCCTACGACCGCCATCGCCAGCCGGTCACCGCAGATGATGTCGGCGGAGCCGGAGCGATGGCGGTGCTGCTCAAGGACGCCCTCGATCCCAATCTCCTGCAAACGCTGGAGGGAGTGCCGGCCCTAGTGCACGCCGGGCCCTTCGCCAACATCGCCCACGGCAGCTCGTCGCTGGTCGCTGACTACGTGGGCATCCGCGGCAGCGATTACCTGGTGACCGAAGCCGGTTTTGGATCCGACATCGGGGCGGAGAAGTTCTTCAACATCAAATGCCGCGCCTCGGGCCTCGAACCCGACGCCGCCGTCGTGGTCACCACGGTACGCGGGCTCAAGGCCCAATCGGGCAAACATCACGTGAGGGCCGGACGCCTGTTGCCGGAGGACCTTTTTGGCGAGGACACCGACGAGGTGGTGGCCGGAGCCGAGAATCTGCGCCATCACATAGGCATCGTGCGCCGGTTCGGCGTGCAACCGGTGGTGGCCATCAACCATTTCCCCACCGACCACGCCTCCGAGCTCGCCGCTCTCGAAGGCGTCTGCGACGACATGGGAATCCGTTACGCCATTTGCGACCCCTTTACCGGAGGCGGCGCCGGCGTCGCCGACCTGGCCCGCAAGGTGGAGGACGCCTGCAACGAGGGCTCCGAGTTCCGGCTCCTCTACCCGGATGAGGCCTCGCTGAAGGAGAAGATCGAGTCCATCGCCACCGAGGTGTACGGCGCTGATGGTGTCTCCTACGACCTCGCCGCCGAGCGCAATCTGGCCCGGTTCGAGGAACTGGGATGGGGCAGTCTGCCCATCTGCATGGCCAAAACCCACCTATCTATCAGCCACGATCCGTCCAGCTACGGGGCGCCGCGCAGCTGGACCCTGCCCATTCGCGACGTGCGTGCCGCGGTCGGCGCCGGGTTTGTGCTTCCCCTCTGCGGCGATATACGCACCATGCCCGGCCTAGGCTCCCAACCCGCGGCCGTCTCCATCGACATCGACAAAGATGGCAACGTCGTCGGTCTCGACTGATCAGCCGCGCACTATTAGCTCGCGGAAGCGGTGAGAGGCGCCGGTGTCGCCGAGCGTGCCCACGACCAGAAACAACTCGGCCATCGTGGGCATCTCGATGACGTCGTCCAGAAGCTGCACCCACCCGCCCGACCCCAGGTAGCTGAGGGTGAATCTGTCGCCGTTTCGGACGATCTCGAATGTGATCGATGTCGCCCCCGTCTCTTCCCGAGCCACCGGATCGACACTCTCACCCGAAAGCGCCAGATCGACGAGGATCTCGTTCTCCTCGGGCCCTCCCCGGAAACGAGTGATACGAATCCAGGTTGTCGGATCTTGCGAAGATCGGATCCCGAGCCCTGCATATTCCCATCCGGCGCCGGCAGTGAACTCGAGAGAGACGCGAGCGGTGAAGTCACCCTCAATCGGGAACAGCACAAGCGGCGCGTTGTTGCGGTCACCCCACTGGTCGGCACCGGCCCCGGCGAGAATCTCCAGCTCGTTTCCGTGCAGCTCATAGGCGCTGTCCGGCGAAGCCCCCCCGAACCAGGTGATACCGGGGTGGAGGGCACCGGCGTCGCCGGGATCGACCAGGAGTACCTCTCCGGGCGGCAGCGGCTCGGTGGCCGTCGTCGCCGGCATCGTCGTGGTCGTCGTTGTGACCGGTGCAGGGGCGGTGGTCGTCGTTCCAGGCGGCTCAAACCCGACGCAGGCGGCGAGCAGAACGGATCCACACATCATCGTCGCCATCGACCGTCTCACCGTCGCCTCCACCGGAGAACGCCGCCGGCAGTCTATGGCGGCCGCAAGGAATCCTGCCCCGACACGGGACCGCCGCAGCGATCTAGCATCCGCGTCGATGTTTGTCGGAACCCTCACCAACATCGCTGCCGTGATCGCCGGAACCAGCATCGGCGCCGTAGCCGGGCCCCGTTTCCCCGAGCGGCTGCGCCAGACCGTCATGGCAACGCTCGGCTTGCTGACTGCGGCCTTGGGCATCAGGGAGACGATTCCCACCGACGAGATCGTGCTGGTGCTGGGAGCCGTTCTCCTCGGAGCCGTCATCGGCGAGCTGCTGCGCATCGAAGACGGGCTCCATCGCCTCGGTGACGCACTCCAGCGCCGTTTTGCCGGCACCGAGATCGACATCGACGTCGATGCGCCGGAGACGGCCCGGCCCACCGCACACCGAGCGCGCTTCAGCGAAGGTTTTGTCATCGCCACGCTCGTTTTTTGCATCGGCCCCCTCACCGTGGTCGGCTCCATCTACGACGGTCTCGGCGACCCGGAGCTGCTGTTGCTCAAGTCCGGGCTCGATGGTTTCGCCTCCATCGCCTTCGCCTCGGTCTATGGCTGGGGGGTGGGCATGGCTGCGATGTCTGTCGGGGTCATCCAGGGAGGTATCGCGCTGGGCGGCCGGGCCCTCGAGACCGTGCTCACCGACCCCATGCTCGATGCGCTCGGCGCCGCCGGCGGCATCCTGCTGCTGGGCATTTCACTGCGCCTGCTCAACCTCAAGCAGATCAGGGTGGCCAATCTGCTGCCGGGAGTGGCACTTGCCCCGCTATTCGTGTGGCTCTGGGGCGGCTGAGCGGCCATGCCCGGTGCGCCGGGCAGACCCATCCCCACTAGGTTGACGTTGTGACGGAAGGCGGTGGAACGTGGTGAGGCTGTCGACCTTATTGGCTATGCCTCTTTGAAGCGGTATCGGTGTTGAGAGTTCGGGTCAACGGCGCCGTACAATCGCCCCGGGGCCCGTAGCTCAGCTGGTCAGAGCAGCGGACTCATAATCCGTAGGTCGCAGGTTCGAGTCCTGCCGGGCCCACAGAGAAGGCTGCTCACCGCAGATGATCATCTAGTCTCGGCAAGGTGCGCATCGACGACATCATCGCCACAAGCCAAACGCCGATTTTCTCGTTTGAGTTCTTCCCGCCAAAAAGCGAGGAGGGAGAGCGCACCCTCCGACAGGCGCTCAACGACCTCGTCCCGCTCGAACCCTCTTTCGTCTCGATCACCTACGGTGCGGGTGGCTCGACACGAAGCAAAACGGTCGAACTCACCCGCTGGATGAAGCAGGATCTCCGGCTCGAGGCGATGTCGCACCTGACCTGCACAGGCGCGACGGTGGACGACCTACGGACGATCCTTGACGAGATCGCCGCCGCCGGAATCGACAACGTGCTCGCCCTACGAGGCGATCCGCCTCGCGGCACAAGCGAGTGGAAACCGGCGGTTGGGAGCTTGCGCCACTCGACCGACCTGATAGCACTGATACGGGACCACTACAACTTTTGCATCGGAGCGGCCTGTTTCCCGGAGGTGCACCCAGACTCGCCTGATCTGGAGCACGATCTCTACTACCTGCGCATGAAGCAGGAGGCGGGCGCGGACTTCTTCATCACACAGCTCTTCTTCGACAACCGCACCTACTTTGATTTTGTCGCCGCAGCTCGTAGGGCGGGGATCGAGCGGCCGATCATCCCAGGCATCATCCCGATCACCAACAGCTCGCAGATCAAGCGGATCGCGGAACTGGGCGACATCAAGCTGCCCGGACCACTCGTCGACCAACTTGAAGATCGGGCCGACGACCCAGATGCGGTGAGCCACTTCGGAATCGCCCACGCGACGCTCCAGTGCGCTGATCTGCTGGCGGGCGGTGCGCCCGGTATCCACTTCTACACGCTCAACCGCTCGATGGCCACCCGCGCCATCACATCAGCGCTGCGGCTGCTGCGCCCCAGAGACGGGTAGGGACCTTCTCGCCGTCGCCCATCTGATCCGCAAAATACCCCCCACGTCGAGGATCATCTGATCTCTGGTTCCTCGGCAGAGCTCGAAGATCTGTGGCTTGCAGTCAGGCCGTTTGACCCTGACAACCTCGCTGGTCCCCTGTGATCCCTTGACGCCAAGATCAGGAGTGCCCTTGGCGCCGGCGGCGAGCCGGCGCTCAGTACTCAAGGTGACCGAAGCGCCCGAGAAACACCCTTTCCTGCATCGTCGCGGGCGCCTTTCTCGACTCAAGAAACACCGTGGCTACGCCACACAAGAAGCTTTCTCAGCTGTATTTGACACCAGAACGAATCCCTCGCCCTGAAAGCGCTTCCAGCAACTGAGAGCGTTCAGACCCGGTCCGTTGCGTTGACAGACAAGGAAGATCGGCAATAGAGTGGTAGCGCTCTCACAATTGCAGATCATTTGGGGGTGTGTGTTGGCACCGACGCTGGACGAGTTGGCGGCTCTGAGCGGAGTCTCGCGTGCCACCGTTTCGCGCGTGATCAACGGAGGGCCAGTCGCCGAAGCCACCCGTCGCCGCGTAATCGCCGTTCTGGAGCAAACCAACTACCGTCCAAACGTCGCCGCTCGTGTGCTGGCGTCGGGACGCTCGGGCATCGTTGGGGTGGTGTTCCACCTCGAGCCCCGACTGCTCTTCCGTGATCCCTATTTCTCGCTGCTGCTCCACGGTGTGGCGGAGGTCCTAGCGCAGGAGACCGCCGGGATGATGCTGTGGCTCGGCAACCGCACCAAACAGGAGACCCTCGACCGTATCCTCGGTTTGAGACTCCTCGACGGCGTGATCGTCACCGCCGATCACCTCGAAGACCCGTTGGTGGACGGTTTGATGGCCTCCGATTTCCCCACGGTCCTGGTGGGACATCGGCGCGAAGATCTCACCGCCAACTACGTCGACGTCGACAACATCCAAGCTGCGGACGTTGTCACCACACACCTCATCAACCTCGGCCGCCGCCGTATCGGCCACATCACCGGAACACGATCAACCGTGACGGCCGAGGACAGGCTCACCGGATACTTGCGGGCGATGAAGCGTGCCGGCCTGACCGACGAGGATCTGATCGCAGACGGCGATTTCAACCGTGAATCCGGCCGCGAATGCGCCGAAGTGCTGGTCGATCGGGAGGTCGATGCCATCTTCTGCGCCAACGACGCCACCGCGGTCGGTGCCTATGACGCAATCCGAGCTGCAGGGCGCCGTATACCCGACGACATCGCCGTTGCTGGATTCGACGATCTGGACCTTGCGCTCGATCTCGATCCGCCTCTGACCACCACGCGTCAGTACATCGAGAGGCAGGGAGAAGAAGCAGCCCGGATGCTGTGCCAGATCCTGGCAGACCCGGAGGGGAGTCCCCGGCGCTCGCTCCTCCCGACGGAATTGGTCATAAGGCAATCGACGACAGGGGGTGCGCTAGGAAGCTGATATCCCTATCGCCGAACCTGACTGCGCTCCGCGGGGCTCATACAACCGCAGCGTGTTCAGGGAAGGAAGGAAAGAGAAGAAGGAGGAAAGATGAAAAAAAGATCGGTGAGCATCGTGCTCGCTCTGTTCTTGGTGCTGGCCCTATTCGCGGCTGCATGCACCGACGATGACGCAACAGAGGAGACCACGACCACCGCAGCTCCGGCGCCTGGTGAGACCACGACCACCGCGGCTCCGCCAACAACAATTGCTGAACCAGTTGGTGAGTACCCCCGCGACGAAACGCTGTACACCAGCGGGACGCAGTGGGGCCCGCCTGGGAGCTGGAACCCGCTGGTTACCTGGGGATACGCGACGGGCACGGTGAACTTCGTCTACGAGACGTTGTTCATCTACGACCCATTCACTGATGAGTACATCCCCTGGCTGGCGGAGAGTGGTGAATGGAGCAGCCCAACCCAGTACGACCTGACACTGCGCCAAGGCATTACGTGGACGGACGGCGAGGATTTCAACGCCGACGACGTCGTGTTCACGTTCGAATTGGGGCAGAGGTATCCGTCGGTGCAGTGGGCACCGATGTGGGATTGGCTGTCCAGCGTCGAGGCGGTGGATGACTACCACGTGACGTTCACGTTCGATGACCCGCTCTACCAGGAGTGGGGCAACTTCCTCTACAGCCGTCCCATGGTGGCAGAACACCTCTGGGCCGACCTGTCCGAGGATGAGGTCGTGAACGGGGTCAATGAGAACCCGATTGGCACGGGTCCCTACATGTACGAGACGTACGACCAGGACCGTATGGTCTGGGTCAAGAACGAGAACTGGTGGGGCATTGATGCCCTAGGTCTCGATCCGGCGCCGAAGTACATCGTGGACATCGTGAACGGCAGCAACAACATCGCCCTGGGCCTGGTGCTTCAGGGCGGCCTCGACCTGAGCAACAACTTCCTGCCCGGAGTTGCGACTCTGGTCTCGGGTGGATACGGCGTTGTGACGTACTTCCCGGAAGCTCCGTTCATGATCTCGGCCAATACCGCGTGGCTGGTGACCAACAACATCAAGCCGCCGATGGACGACCCTGCGTTCCGCAAGGCACTGGCGACAGCAATCGACGTCGACACGATCGTGTCGGTTGTGTACGGCAACATCGTTGCCAAGGCCAATCCGACCGGTCTGCTGGCAGTCTGGGATCAATACGTTGACCAGGCGCTCGTGGACCAGCTTGGGTTCAGCTACAGCACCGAGGATGCCATCGCCATGCTGGCTGCGGCCGGGTACGTCGACGTCGATGGTGACGGGTACGTCGATAACCTCGACGGATCCCCGATCGCGTTGGAACTCATCGTTCCTAATGGATGGACGGATTGGATGGAATCCATCCGGGTCATCTCTGACGGAGCGAAGGCTGCCGGCATCAATATCGAGCCGGCGTTCCCCGACTACGGCGCCCGCACTGAGGTGCTGCAGGACGGAACGTTCGACCTCGCCATCGCCAACGATGCGCAGCTGTCCAACACGCCGTGGACCTACTACGACTGGATCTTCCAGGATCCGATCCAAGACCAGATGACCAACGGAAACTTCGGCCGGTACGAGAACCAGGCAGCCTTCGACCTGGTTGTCGACCTCGACAAGACACCGACCGACGACACGGCAGCGATGGCAGCGATCATCTCCGATCTCCAGGAGATCTTCCTGACCGACCTGCCGATCATCCCGCTCTGGTACAACGGACTGTGGGCGCAGTACAGCGACGCAGTCTGGGTTGGCTGGCCGGGATCCGGTGCCGATCAGAACCACTACCTGCCCGCTACGTGGCGTGGGTACTGGAATATGACCGGCATCCTGATGCTCTGCGACCTCGAGCTGAGGCCCGCCGAGTAACGGCAATATACTGACGGGCCGTCCCTGTCGGGAGGGACGGCCCGTCACCGCCGTACCGTACACACCGCAGAAAGGAGAGCAAAGAACGTGAGACGATACTTCGGCAGGAAACTGCTGACGTATGGCCTGACTTTCTTCCTCGCGGTGACCATCGACTGGCTGATTCCCCGGTTTATGCCGGGCAATCCCGTGTCTTCGATGGTGGCCCGAGCCCAGGTACGTCCCGAAATTGCCGAGCGGCTCGTCGACTACTACAACCAGCTCTACGGGTTCAACGAGTCGATCATCACCCAGTACTTCAACTTCTGGAAATCACTGTTCCAGGGCGATCTCGGCACCAGCATCTTCGTGTTCGGCCAGCCGGTCACCAACGTCATCATGGACGCGCTGCCGTACACCCTGGGCCTTCTACTGCCGGCCATCCTCTTGAGCTGGGTCGCCGGCAACAAGTTTGGGGCGTTTGCCGCCCGCAGCAAGTACCTGGACAACACCCTCCTGCCGGTTGGATATGTTTTGACCGCCACTCCCTATATGTGGCTCGGCATCATCCTGGGCTGGTCCCTCGGTCTCAAGTTCGGATGGTTCCCCATCTCGGGTGCTTACAGCTTTTCGCTGCGCCCGGCGCTGAGCTGGAAGTTCATCACCGACGCGCTACTCCACTGGTTCCTGCCCTTCTTTTCACTGTTCCTGGTGATGTTTGGCGGCTGGGCCATCGGCATGCGCAACATGATCATCTATGAGCTAGAAGCCGACTACTCGCATTACCTCGAGGCGCTGGGGGCGCCACGCAAACTCATCCGCAAATACGCCTTCCGCAACGCGGTGCTGCCGCAGCTCACCGGGCTCGCCCTCCAGCTGGGCGTGATCGTCGCCGGCGCCCTCGTCACCGAGATTGTTTTCGGCTACCCGGGACTCGGCCTGCTTGTGCTCAATTCGATCCAGAATCAGGACTACTTCCTGCTTCAGGGGATTTTCCTCTTCATCATCGCCGGCGTGCTTATCGCCAACTTCCTGATCGACGTCGCATACGTGCTCGTTGATCCCAGGACACGTATTGGCATGACGGGGGGGACCGCATGAGCCGTTCCAAGACATCCCGGGAGCCCATCTCCGACGCCGCGCTTCCCGTCGGCATCGCGGACGCCGAGCGCGGCGCCGCCGAAGCCGCCATCCTGGTGAAGCCGACCGTCGGGAAGAAGAAGAGCGAGATCCTCTACTTCGCCCTGCACAATCCGAAGCTCCTAGTCGGCGGCAGCGTCGTCCTCCTCTTCCTCATTCTCACCTTTGTCGGCCCGCTGCTCACTCACTACGGCCCGTTTGAATACGGGGCAGGACCGACCAACGGGCCACCTTCCGCCCGGAATTGGTTCGGGACCACCACCTTCGGCCAGGACGTGTTCGCCCAGTTTGTCGGTGGCCTTGGGTCGACGTTTGCCGTCGCTATCGTGGGCGGCGGCCTGGCCACGCTCATCGGCATGATCGTCGGCTTCACCGCCGGCTACCGCGGCGGCCTCGTCGACGAGATCCTCAACATGCTGACCAACATCGTCCTGGTCATCCCGACGCTGGCCGTGCTGCTGATCATCGCCGCCTACCTAGAGGTTCGCGGAATCCTTTGGGAGGCTCTCTTCATTGGGTTCACCTCCTGGCCGTGGGCGGCACGCGCCATCAGGGCACAGACCTTTTCTCTGCGCAACCGCGATTTTGTCGACTTGGCCCGCCTCAGCGGCGTGAGGTCCCACAAGATCATCTTCACCGAGATCGCCCCCAACATGAGCTCTTACCTGTTCATGACCTTCATCCTCATGTTTGGCGGAGCCATCCTCATCGCTGCCACCCTCGACTTCATCGGCCTTGGGCCGACTAACACCGCGTCGCTGGGCCTGATGATGAACACCGCCGTGTTGTGGAGTGCCATGCATCTCGGCTATTGGTGGTGGTTTGTCCCGCCGGGAGCGGCAATCACGCTGATTGTGGGCGGGCTCTACATCATGAACGTCGGATTGGACGAGGTGTTCAATCCCAAGCTGAGGGAGTTCTAGTGGGCCTGCGAGTCGAAAACCTGCGGGTCTACTACCAGACTTTGCGGGGCGACGTGAAGGCGCTGGACGGTGCCACCTTCGACCTCGAGGACGGCGAGATCATGGGGCTGGCCGGCGAGTCTGGGTGCGGCAAGACCACCCTGGGCAACAGCCTTATCCGGCTGGGCACCCGCATGAAGTACATCGAGGGCGGCGTCGAGCTCGACGGCGTAGAACTCCCCATCTGGGACCACGACAAGATGGACAGATTCCGCTATAGAGAAGTGTCCATGATTCCGCAGTACGCAATGAGCGCACTGAATCCGATCCGCAAGATCGGCAAGATGACGGCAGAGCTGCTTGCCTCACGCGGTGTGGCCTACCGCGATGTCCTCCCCTCATTGAGAGATCGGCTGGATTTGGTCGAGTTGAGCACGGACGTGCTGAAGATGTACCCCATCGAGTTGTCCGGAGGCATGAAACAGCGGGTGGTGATGGTGCTCTCAACGCTGCTGGACCCGTCGCTGCTGATCGCCGACGAAATCACGTCTGCCCTCGACGTCTCAACCCAGCGGGCCGTGTCGGAGATGCTGGTCGAATTTCGCGAGCGCGAGTACGTCAAAAGCCTGATCTTCATCACCCACGATGTCTCCATCCTCTATCAGATCGCCGACAGCATCATGGTGATGTACGCCGGCAAGCTGGTAGAAAAAGCGCCCACCGACACCATCATCCAGGAGCCCAGACACCCCTACACGAAGATGTTGATCTCCTCACTTCCCCAGATCGGCGTCAAGTACACCGAGAAGAAACTCGAGGGCATCCCGGGCCAACCCCCGCTGCTGCTGGAGCCTCCCACCGGATGCCGATTCCGCGATCGGTGCCCGGTTGCCTTCGACAAATGCCAAGAAGAGCCACCATTTGTCGAGATAGCCAGCAATCACTCTTCGGCCTGCTGGCGGACGATGGAGGATCATGCTCAAGCTTGATGGGATCTCCAAGACCTATCGGATCGGCACCTTCGGCGGCAAGGAGCTTCGGGCCGTCAACAACATCTCGTTCGACATAGCCCCGGGCGAGGTGGTGTCGCTCATCGGCGAAAGCGGCAGCGGCAAAAGCACGATCGGCAAGATGATCCTGAGGCTGATTTCGGTGACATCGGGTTCCATTCTGTTCGAGGAGGTCGACATCGCAACCCTGTCGCGTCGCCAACTCAGGGATTACTACCGCCGAGTGCAGGGGGTGTTCCAGGACCCCTTCAGCTCGTACAACCCGATCTTCAAGGCCGATCGTGTGTTCAGCATCATCAAGCGGGTGTACTTCCGCCACGTTCCGGACGATGAGTGGGATGCGAAGCTGCGGTCTTCGCTGGAAGCGGTGGGGCTCAACCCGCCCGAGGTGCTCGACAAGTACCCCCACCAGCTGAGCGGAGGCCAGCTGCAGCGGCTCCTCATCGCACGGGCACTGCTGCTGGACATCGAGGTTCTCGTCGCCGACGAGATCATCTCGATGCTGGATGCCTCCACCCGGATCGACGTCCTCAATCTGTTGGCCGAGCTCAAGACACGCGGCCTGGCCATCCTCTTCATCACCCACGACCTGTCGCTCGGCCACTACATCAGTGAAAAGGCGGTAATTCTGTACAGGGGGGCTATCGCCGAGATGGGTACAACCGATCGGGTCTTCAACAACCCGCACCACCCCTACACACAGATGCTCATGCGATCGGTCCCCCATCTCGACTCAAGGTGGGAGGGCAAGGAGGCAGTGGCGGAAGGACCCGAGGAGGGCCTTCTGGTGCCGGGCTGCCCCTACTTCGCCCGGTGCCCCGTTTCTCAGCGATCACAGGCCTGCAAAAGTGCAATCCCCGAGCTGCTGGAAACCGAACCCGGCCACTTTGTCGCCTGCCGCCGCTACGCAGACATCCTCTCTGAGCCCACCCCGCCGGCGTAGGGGGCCCTCCACAATCAGCGCTGCGCCCGGTGATCCGGCGCGGCGAGCGACAGACCGTGTCCTCCCACCGACAGGAATCAATGAGTCGAGTCCCGGGAGATCCTCCTAGCGAGCCTTCCGGGAAACCCACTTCCACCCCGAAGCGACGATCTCCTCAAGATCCGTCCTCTGCGGTTCCCAGTGCAGCACCGAACCGGCCTTAGCGGATCCGGCGACAAGAACCGCGGGATCCCCTTCGCGCCGCGGTGAATCCTGTGTCTCCAGCGGCCTGCCGGTGACGTTCTCGACCGCGACGATCACCTCCCGCACGCTGCTGCCAATCGGGACGGAGACTGGGGACGAACCTCTCTTCCCCTACGGGTTCGGCCTCAGTACATCCGAGATAACATGCCGCGCCGGCCCTCCTTGACCTGGGCCGGTGCCGAACCGAGACCCGTGAGCACATGCCCAGGCACAGGCACACCATGATCAGGCCCTGCAACGACGACGACTTCGAGACGATCTTCGCCGTCATCAACTCGGCCGCCGAGGCGTATCGCGGCGTCATCCCTCAGGATCGCTGGACAGAGCCTTATATGCCCCGTGAAGAACTGCGGCAGCAGCTCAACGAGGGAGTCGCCTTCTACGGCTTCGAGGAGGATGACGAGCTGCTCGGAGTCATGGGAATCCAGCCCCTCGGCGACGTGACCCTCATTCGGCACGCCTATGTGTGCACCGCCCACCAGCGACGCGGCATCGGCGGCGTACTGCTCTCATACCTCCGATCGCTCACCGACCGGCCGCTGCTCGTTGGAACCTGGGAAGACGCCGGCTGGGCCATCCGTTTCTACCAGCGCCACGGTTTCCGTCTCGTCACCGCCAAAGAGAAGGACCGGCTGCTGCGGCGGTACTGGAGCATCCCGGAGCGGCAAACTGAGACATCAGTCGTGCTGGCCGATGACGCCTGGCGCAGGAAGGCAGGGGCATGACGGCGGGATTCACACCATCGACAAGCCGGCCTCTGCGAGTTGGGGTGCTGCTGCCACAGTTCGAAAGGGCCGTCGGCTGGCCGGAGTTCCGCGCCATCTGCCGCCTGGCCGAAGACATCGGTTTCGACTCCGTTTGGGTCAACGACCACCTGCTCTATCGAAACGCCGGCGGGTCCACGAGCGTGCCGTGGGAAGCCCATCGGCGGCACACCGGAGGAGACCGCCGCGGTGCTGCGGGAATCCGCCGCAGCCGGCATCGTTCATGTGCAGCTGGCCCTCACCCCCGTCACCGCCGAGTCGGTGGAGCGCTGTGGCGAGGTGCTTGCCCACCTCGACCAAGGCTAGATGGCGCGATGAGAGCAAGCCCGGCTCAGGGCGCCGTGCTCGACTGCGGACCTTCCCAGCCGGAGAGGCGAGCGGCCAGCCACCACAGGGCCCGGCCCTTCAGCCGGCAGTTGAACGGGTGCGAATGGGCACACTCGTCGGCGGGCAGGCCGGCGCAGTCTCCGGGGTTGTCGCTGCACCAGCCCGGGCACCATGGGCAACTGTCGTCGGTGTCCGGGTACCAGACTCCTGCCGGGTCGTAGCTCTCGATGTCGGCAAAGTCGAACAGCACCTTGTTGTTGTCGGCAACGTAGGAACGGATGAGTTCGTTGTTGTGAGCCAGCACTTCGCCGCCGCCGTCGGTGTGGCCGGTCATGTAGACGAACCGCACCTTGGGGTACTCAGCCTCGAGTCGGCTCATCATGTCCAGGTAGCTCTCCACCGCCGCCTCGTCCCACGACAGCTCGCCACACCACGACCACATGAAGGCATTGGCCTCGGGCACATCGGCCAGTAGGTCCCTGGTCATCTCCATGAAGGCATCCGGGTCCCACGACCAGGAATCGTCGAAGGCCATTCTCAGACTGAGCGGCTCGGTGGGGGCCGGGGCGAACCGCCACTCCCTCTGGAAGGCATAGAGCCCTCCGGCCTGCCGACCCAAGTCGTCGGCGCCCGCCCACAACTGAGTCCCATGCGAGGTGGACCCGTACGCCCATACCACGGTGCGCTTCGCCTCCTCCAGCCACTCATCAGGGATCGGCCTCAGGTCGATGGAAGTGTGATCCACAACGATTGCTGCTCCTGCCGTACCTGAACCAGGACTCGTCGTGGTGGTAGTGGAGGACGAGGTGGACAACGACTCGGTCGGCTCGCTCACCGTCGAGGACGTAGCCGAGCCCACAGTGGTCGTGATCGACGTGCCGGCGGTGCCGCCGCAAGCGGCAAACATCAGCGCCACCACACCGAGTGCAATCAGGCGTCTCATGCCGCCAGGTTACGGACGAGGGCCGCGGACGCGGCGCATCCGCGACACCCACCGCCGACACCTCCCGGAAACCCGTCAGCAGGTCACTCACCTCCACTGTCGTCGCCCCCCGGCAGGGTCCCCCCGGGAACTCCTCAATTGGCGCTTGTCACTCGACTGTCTGAGACAAGGTGCGCCACTGCATTAAGCCCGGATGGGCTTGCCGCCGGCTCCCCGGCCTCGGGCCCGGGCCCCGTTGAACGGCAGGCCCCGGCGACGGTGCGCTCAGCCCCCGCCTAAATGGACGATGTAGGCGTCGTGAACTGAGAGCCCGAAGTCGAGGTACTCCCACCCGTCGCTTTCCTGGTGATAGAGGACGAGCACGTAGCCCCGCGAGGTCGTCGGGTCGTTGGCGTGGATAAGGAAGTGCCCGTCATCCACGTCCACCGAGTAAATCCCGTCGATGGTGGTACCGGTGCTTCGGGCCACCTCCTCCGGCAGGTCGCCCCCCCGGTAGGCCCATAGGGTAATGACACCAGTTCCGGCGTCGAGGCTGGTCCAGTAGACAATGCCATCCTCGACGACAAACCGCCACGCGCCATCGACATACTGGTCAGTCTGAGTGATGGTAAAATCCCCGAGGATCTCGGCAATCGTTCCCGTGCCGGGCTCGATCCGCCACAGAATGATGCGGTCCTCCTCCTTCTCAAGTGAGTAGAGGCGTTCCCCGTCGGTTTGCATCCCCCAGGGAACCTGCGCATCCGGAATCTCGGTCCCGTAGTTGTTGCCGCTTCCATCCCAGCCGAGCACCAGAGCGAAATACTCACCACCCGTATACCCGCCGGTGAATACGTCGTACTCCGATTGAGTGCGGTAATACGCCGTGTCGCCGACCACCGCGAAGGACCTCGGCGCCACGTCGTCGAAGATCGCCAAAGCGCCGCGCGACCCTCCGGTCCCGGTGTCGATCTCGGTGATGTCGAGCGTCCCGCTCTCCCATTTGCGGAGCCGGAAGACCCGGTCGCCCGACTTGTGCAGCGAGACCGAGCTGGATGCGTATTCGGGCGAGGAGTATGAGCTGATCTCGATCGCCCGCCCTGCGGCGGGCACCACCAGGATGACGGCGCCGGTTTCAGTGTGGATGGTGAGATTCTCCACGTGCGCGTCGGACGACCCGGTGCCCACCGCGAGAAAGAGACCGACCTCGCCAGGCTGGAGCCCTTCTGATGCCTCGGCGCCCTCGGCCTGGTTCCCCTCCTGCTCCAGCACCTGCTCCTGCTGCGTCCCCAATGGACCGTAGACCGGAACGTTCCCATCGCAAGAGACCCCGGCCACCGCCACTGTCAGCAAGACGGCCAACACGGCGACGGGACCACCCCGTGACCGACGGCACCGTGACCATCGGCGCCGGACCGCCATCAATACACGTGCAGGCTCCGACACCGCTCTCATTGCCACCTCAAAGATCCGAGTTGCCCCAAGTCAAACAGATTCGTCTGATCGGTGAATACCGCCCTGCCGGCACTTCCTCACCTGAAATAGCCAAGCAGGTCGCGTACCACCGCTGCCGTCGCCCCCCACAGGGTGCCCTCGGGGAACTCGTAGAACCAGAGTTGGTGCCCGTGCCACTCCTCCACCCTCCAGGCGTCTTCGTCGAGGAGCTCCTCGATGTTTGGTTCGACGACGGCATCGACCTCGTCCGGCTGCAGGATCAGCTGGGCAGGCCGCTCGACCCGAGCCACCACGGGGACCACCAGCATCTCGGCCGGACGGGTCCTCACCGGATTGAGGCCGCCCAGAACCTCCACCCGCTCCGGCGGAATACCGATCTCCTCCCATGCCTCCCGGATTGCAGTCTCCACCGGGTCCTCGTCGGTCGAGTCGATGGTGCCTCCGGGGAACACGACGTCGCCGGCATGGGTGCGCATGTCGTCCGGACGGCGGGTGAGGATGAGCCGAAGCCGATTCTCGGCCTGGTAGAGAGGCACCAGCACCGCGGCCCGGGCTCCCTCTCGGCCGGCCACCGGAGGCAAACCGGCCAGATCTCCCCAGTTCGGGCTCATCCGCTCATGGTACGGGGATAGGCTGTCGTCATGCCAAGGCAGCTCACCTCCAGGGCGCGTCTAACACCACGGCTGCTGCTGCACCCCTTCCGTCGCCGTGACCTGGAACCGCTCGTGGCCGCGGTGCACGAATCGCTGGGCGATCTGAGCCGATGGCTGCCTTGGGCACACGCTCGCTACGGCCGCAGCGACGCCCTCAACTTCATTCGCGCCAGTGCCGCCGCCTGGGCCGAAGGCCGGGCCTACGACTTCGCCATCCGCTCCCACGACGATGGCCAGACCCACCTGGGCAACATCTCGGTATGGCATACCTCCCGCCGCGAGCAGGCTGGAGAGGTGGGCTATTGGGTGCGCAGCGACCGCACCGGGCAGGGTATCGCCACCGAGGCGGCAGCCCGGGTGCTGCAGACCGCGTTCGAGGAGCTGCGCCTGCATCGAGTCATCCTGCGAGTTGCGGTAGGTAACCGCGCCAGCGAACGCATCGCCGAGAAGCTGGGATTCGTCCAGGAAGGCATGTTGCGCAAAGAAGTGCTGATCGCCGGAGAATGGGTCGATCACTCCCTCTGGGCGCTGCTCGACGAGGAGTACCGGGTCGGCAAGATGAGATACAAGGCGGCGGGTTGGCTCGGGAGCGAGTAGGAGGCGCAGGGCGCAGACTTCAGATTCCAGATCTGCAGATCACGTTGAGCTGCTGCGAGGAGAGTCCAGCGCAGACCGCCCGGATTCACGCAATCCGTGCAGCGCCCGCTTCACCTCCCGGGTCTTCGCCATTAGTGAAGCGGCCACATCCGAAGACAGATGGCCCAGATCGCCGGCAAGTCCAATCTGGTGTTCCGCCTCCCTCGCCGAACCGGCGGCGATGGAAACAAACCGCACCAGCTCCCGCTCAAAATCCCGCCCGGCACCCTCAGCCAGATTCGAGGCTACCGATACTGCAGCCCGACGCAGCTGTACTCGCAGTCCACACCTCTCTGAATGCGGAAACGAAGTAGCTGCCCTGTAGAGATCCAGCACCAGGGAGTGAGCCTTTCGCCCCACGGAGAGATTCCTGTAGTCGATCACATACGCGCCATACGCTGTGGAAGCACGAGAGTCAAGCCCCGGAACTCGCTCGTCCCCCAATGGATTCCATACCGCTTGGCAAATTCTGAATCCTCCGGACAACGCGAGAGGGGCGACCCCATGGGGTCGCCCCTCTCGCAATCGTTCTTCCAGGCCTGGGGCCTAGAAATCCATCCCTCCGCCGCCGCCGGGCGGCATCATCGGGGCCTTCTCCTCCTCGGGCTGCTCGGCAACGAGCGCCTCGGTGGTGATGAGAAGAGCGGCGATCGAAGCAGCGTTCTGCAGCGTGCTGCGCGTGACCTTGGCCGGATCGGTGATCCCGGCCTTCACCAGGTCCTCGTACTCACCCTTCTGGGCATTGAAGCCGCTGGGGCCCTCGAGCTCACGCACTCGCTCCACAACGACGCCACCCTCAAAGCCGGCGTTGGCGGCGATCTGGCGCATGGGCTCTTCGAGCGCCTTGCGCACGATCAGCCGACCGGTCTTCTCGTCAGCACTGCCGCCCCGCATCTTGTCGAGGTCGCGTTGCGCGCGCAACAAAGCCACGCCGCCACCGGGCACGATGCCCTCTTCGACAGCGGCCCGAGTTGCCTGAATGGCGTCCTCGATGCGATGCTTGCGCTCCTTGAGCTCCACCTCGGTGGCGGCGCCCACCTTGATGACGGCAACGCCGCCGGAGAGCTTGGCGAGCCGCTCGCTGAGCTTCTCGCGATCCCAGTCCGAGTCGGAGTTCTCGATCTCGCGCCGGATCTGCTTGATCCGAGCCTCCACGTCCTTGTGACTTCCGCCACCCTCGACGACGGTGGTGTCGTCCTTGGTGACGACGATCTTGCGCGCCTTGCCGAGCATGTCGACGGTGACGTTCTCCAGCTTCAATCCCACTTCCTCACTGATGACGGTGGCGCCTGAGAGGATGGCGATGTCCTGGAGCATGGCCTTGCGGCGCTCCCCAAAACCGGGGGCCTTGACGGCCACCGAGGGGAAGGTGCCGCGGATCTTGTTGACGATCAGGGTGGCCAATGCCTCTCCCTCGACGTCCTCGGCAATGACGACGAGTCCCTTGCCGGCCTGCATCACCTTCTCGAGGAGGGGCAGCAGGTCGTGCACGGCGCTGATCTTCTGAGTGGCAACGAGGATGTAGGGCTCCTCGAGCACCGTTTCCTGGCGGTCGGGATCGGTGATGAAGTACGGCGAGATGAAGCCCTTGTCAAACTGCATACCCTCCGTAAATGTCACGTCGACCCCAAAGGTCTGGCTGTCCTCGACGGTGATGACACCCTCGTTGCCGACCTTGGCCATAGCCTCGGCGACCTTCTCACCCACTACCTCGTCGGCGGCCGAGTTGGCGGCCACGTAGGCGATGCCTTCCTTGTCGCTGGCATCGATGGGCTCAGCGGTCTCGCCGATGAAATCGACGACCCGCTCCACGGCCTCTTCGATGCCCCGCTTCAGCTCCATGGGGTTGGCACCGGCGGCAACGTTGCGCAGGCCCTCATGCACCATGGCCTGAGCCAGCACGGTGGCGGTGGTGGTGCCGTCACCGGCAACGTCGTTGGTCTTGGTGGCAACTTCCTTGGCGAGCTGCGCGCCCATGTTCTCCCACGGGTCGTCGAGCTCGATCTCCTTGGCGATGGTGACGCCGTCGTTGGTGATGGTGGGTGCACCCCACTTCTTCTCGAGGACCACGTTGCGTCCCTTGGGGCCGAGCGTGACTTTGACCACATTGGCCAGCTTGTCGACGCCGCCCTCGAGCCCGCGCCTCGCTTCCTCGTTGAATCTCAATTCCTTGGCTGCCATTGAGTAAGTTCCTCCTCGGGCCTCAGCGGACTACAGCGAGCAGATCACGTGAGGACAAGATCAGGTATTCCTCGCCCTCGTGCTTGACCTCGGTGCCGCCGTATTTCGAGTAGACGACCATGTCTCCCACCGCAACATCGATGGGAACCCGTTCTCCGTCCTGAAAGTCGCCGGGGCCAACGGCGAGAACCTCGCCCAGCTGTGGCTTCTCTTTGGCGGTATCTGGAATGACGATGCCGCTCGGAGTCCGAGCTTCGTCCTCCTCCTTGGCCTTGACGACCACACGGTCGCCCAAAGGCTGCAATTTCATCGAGTCTCCCTCCTTGGGTTAGCACTCGTCGCTTGTGGCTGCCAAGATTAGCACTCCTGTGTTCTGAGTGCTAGACAAATAAGCCGGATGTTAGTGCGCTCGTATCAGATCTGATGCGTGGTCTTGTGTGTGGATCGGGCTCACCCTGAACGCTTGATCTGTCGGGCTCTTCACCTCGCTACGGCGCCCTATGATGCGCCGACATGACCCACGCAGCCACAAGCGGGCCCGTAGGGCTGTTTGCCGGCCTTCTCACTCTCGACGTTCACCACCTACTACCCGAGTACCCCCTGGTCAACACAAAAGGCTGGGCGGACCACACGGAACTGTATGCAGGCGGCCCCGCGGCCAATGCCGCGGTCACCTTTGCCCACCTGGGCGGCGTGGCTCGCCTCTACACGGTGGCAGGCAGGAGCTGGCTAGCCGACACCATCCGCGACGATCTGGGCCGCCACGGCGTGGAGCTCATAGATCTATCGCCCGACAGGACTGAACCGCCACCGGTCTCCTCGATCCTCAGCACCGGATACGATCGCACCGTGATCACCTCCCCTGCCCCCGCCGGAACCGATCGCCTGCCCGATGGTCTTCCCGAATCCGCCAACATCCTGCTGGTGGATGGTCACTTTCCCCATCTGGCCATGTCGGCTGCCACCGAGGCCCGGAGTCACGGCATCACCGTCGTGCTCGATGGCGGCAGTTGGAAGCCCGTGTTACCCGAACTGCTGCCCCTCGTCGATGTGGCGGTGTGCTCCGCCGACTTCCACCCCCCGGGCACAACAACTCTCGACGAGGCCATCGAAGCGCTGGCGCACAGCGGCATCCGCCGCTGTGCAGTCACCCGCGGCGAAAAGGCCGTCGTATTTCGAGACGAGAGAGGCAGCGGCGAGATTGAGGTACCTGAGGTACAGGTGGCAGACACGCTCGGCGCCGGCGACGTGTTCCACGGCGCCTTCTGCTTCGCTCTCGCCGGCGGGGCCCCATTCGCCGAGGCCCTGCGGCTGGCGGCGGAGACCGCCTCGTTGTCCTGCCAGCGGTTCGGGACCCGTGCCTGGATGGAGAACTCGGAGTAGCCGCCCCAGGAATCAGCCGAGGTACATCGAAGAGTCGATGTCGGCGTCGGGGGCGGTGCGCTCGCCACGTTCATAGCGGAAGGAAGCAGCGGCGGCGATCATCGCTCCGTTGTCCGTGCACATCGCCGGCGACGGCAGAAACAGGGTGACTCCACGACGCTTTGCCTCAGCCTGGAGCCTCTCCCGCAGCCGGCGATTGGCCAAAACGCCGCCCCCGCCGGCCACGGCAGGCGCCCCCACGGCCTCCACGGCATTGAAGGTCTTCGCCACCAGCACATCGACGATGGCCTCCTGCACAGAGGCACAAAGGTCGGGCATCGGCGGCAGCGAGCCCTCGTGGTGGGCACGACGCACAAACGTCGTGACCGCCGTCTTCAGGCCGGAGAACGAAAAATCGTAGGGTCGGTCGGCGAGGGCCCTGGGGAAGGACACCACCTTGGGATCCCCGCCTTCGGATTCACGATCGATGGCGGGCCCGCCGGGGAACCCGAGCCCGAGGAAGCGGGCCAGCTTGTCGAAGGCCTCGCCGGCAGCGTCATCGATGGTGGAGCCGAGCGTCTCGTAGTCGCCCCAATCCCGCATGTGGACGATCTGGCTGTGGCCCCCCGAGGCGAGAATCACGACTGCCGGCGGCCCGTAGTCGGCATACTCCAGCCGAGGGGCAAACAGATGCCCTTCCATGTGATCGACCCCAAGAAACGTTTTACCCAGTGCCCAGGCCAAAGTTTTCCCGTAGGCGAAGCCCACCATGAGCGCCCCGGCCAGGCCCGGGCCTCGGGTGGCAGCGACGGCATCGAGGTCCACCGGGTGCACTCCCGCGTCGCGCAGGGCTCGGTGGGTGAGACTGCGGATGGCCTCGACGTGGGCCCGGGCCGCTACTTCTGGAACCACCCCGCCGAAGCGGGCATGCACGTCGACTTGTGAGGCGAGCACGCTCGAGAGCACCTCCCGGCCCCGCACCACAGCAGCCGCAGTCTCATCACACGATGTCTCCAGCCCAAGGATGAGGGGAGATTCACTCACGCGACCCTCCCCCGTATCTCATCGAGACGTGCCCTGTACTCGGCCGAGTCGGCATCGACGGCCCACATGATGAGGGCGTCCTCGTCCCGGTAGTAGTTTCGGCGCAGCCCCACCGGCTCGAAGCCGAACTCCTCATAAATGCGACGCGCCGCTTCGTTCGACACCCGAACCTCGAGGGTGAGATTGGCGGCTCCGCCGTCGAGAGCGGCCCGAATGAGCCGAAGCATAAGCCGCTTGCCTAGGCCCTGCCTCCGCATCGACGGAGCCACCGCCAGAGTGACGATGTGGGCATCCTCCTCGACACGAAGCAGGCCCGCGTAGCCGACCACAAAACCGGCGTGCTCGGCGACCAGGTAGATGCGATCAGAGCGCGCCACCTCCTCGGTGAAGACCGTGATCGGCCAAGGCTGAGGAAACACTTCGGCCTCAAGGCCGGCCACGGCGGCCACATCGCCGTCTTCCATGGAGCGGATGCTCGTCGTCACGGCGACCACGGCCCCTCCGTCCTGAAATCGGCCCAGTTGATACACACATCGGGCTCCCGCAGGTATTCGGGGCGAACCTCGTCGGGATGCGGAAAGCTGTCCCGCTCCGCGAGGCCGCGTGCAATCTCGATCAGCGCCGAAGCGCCCGGGTAGCGGGGCTGCCCGGTGCGCAGGCCGTGCAGACCCTGCAGCGTTCCCGCGGGCAAAACGGGCCAGTCTCCAACGACCAACTTGTCGCTCCCGTCCGACTCGAGAGAACCACGCAGCCCCTCCGGAGTCAGCAGCTCGACCCCCCCGTCCCTCATGACGCCACCGGGAACCGCCTGATAGGGCGCCGCCGCCACCTCACCTCTTCGAGCGTCGACGATCGACCAGATGCGCCGGTGTGTCGTTGCCGCGTGTAGCGCCACCGCATCAAGCGATGAGACCGGAGCCAACCTGGCCCCAATCGCTCCGGCCAGAGCCTGCGCGGTGGCCACCCCCACCCTGATGCCACCAAAAAGCCCCGGGCCCACATCCACGGCGACCACATCGATGTCCTGAGTCCTCCACCCAGCCTGGGCAAGGCAGAAGTCGAGAGCAGGCACGAGAAATCCCACGTGACCACGCCGATCTACCCGGCGCGCAGAGGCCACGATCTCCCCGCCGTCTCCGAGCGCCACCGAAGACGCCGCCGTGGCGGTTTCGATGGCGGCGATCCTCATTCCAGCTCCTCGAGGGGACGGCCGACCCACGAGCCTCGAGGCAACAGCTGCACGGTCCGGGCCTCGTCATCCTCCACCGAGATGTTCACCAGAAGGTGGTCCTCGGGAAACGACTGCTCGGCCGCGTTGCCCCACTCGACCACCAGCACACTCTCGTCGGCATCGGAGAGAAGATCGAGATCCTCCAGCTCGGCAAAAGAGCCGATGCGGTACAGATCGGCATGGACCAGATCAATCAGGCCCCGGTAGCGGCGCACGAGCACAAATGATGGGCTGATCACACGATCGTCTACTCCAAGGCCTTCGGCGATGCCGGAGGCGAACACGGTCTTGCCTGCTCCAAGCGGCCCGGCAAGCAGCACCACATCGCCGGCGTGCAGCATGCTGGCAAGGCGCCGCGCCAACGCTCGGGTGTCGGCCGCCTCGGGGCAACAAACCTCCAGCTTCACTGGAATAGCTCCAACTGCTCGGTGGCCGGGTCGGCCACGGCCACCGCCTCATCCAAAGCGCCCCTCACCAGCGCAAAATCTGCTCTGATCTGCTCCATCGAGCGCTCACCGCCGCGCAGCACCGCAGCAGGGTGGAATGTGGGGATGAGGTAACGATTCCACCAGGGATACACCTGTCCCCGCAGCCGGGTGATGCCGACGTCACGCTTCAGGAGAAGCTGAGTGGCGAAATTACCCAGCGTGACGACGACGGCAGGGTCGATGAGGGAGAGTTGCTGGCGCAAGTAATCCTTGCAGGCATCGATCTCACCGGCCTGCGGATCGCGGTTGTTGGGCGGCCGGCACTTGAGAACGTTGCCGATGTACACGTCCCCCCTGCCGAGGCCGATCTCGCCGAGCAACCGATCCAGAAGTCTGCCGGCGGCACCAACAAATGGCTCGCCCAGGCGGTCCTCGTGATAGCCGGGCGCCTCCCCGACAAACATGACGTCGGCACACGGATTGCCGGCGCCGAACACCACCTGCGTGCGTGATTCGGCAAGGGCACACCGGGTGCACGACGAGGCAACCCGAGCCAGCTCCTCGAGCTGGGATACCGCCTCGTCGTTCATTTGCCTTCCTCCATCGCCGGGACCCCCGCGACGGGCTCGGCGGCGCGTACGCCCGCCTCGATGGCCCGCGCCACCACCAGAAACGCCATCTCCCCAACGGCGTCGAGATCACCGTCGCCGGCTCCACAGGACACCGCAAAAACGGCATCGCCATCATATCGAGTGTGTCCGGGGCGGAGACAGACGGCCAAGGCATCCTGACCTCGTACACATACCCTCGTCAGTGCCGAGCGATCGAACCGCGCATCCGTGGCCACCACAACAAGCGTCGTGTTCTCCAGATGCCGTGTCCCGGCTCCTGCAGCCGTCGTCCCTCCGGTGAGTGGCTCTCCCTCGAGGGTGAACACGTCGCCGATGGCATTGACCACGGCAATGGCGCCTACGGTGACGTCACCCTCCCGCAGCGCCGCCGAACCCAAGCCACCCTTGCGCCGATGCTCTAGCCCCCTCCATCCGGCCACGGTGGCGCCGGTTCCTGCACCCACGTTCCCCATCATCACCGGGTCGGCGGAAGCAGCCAGGAAGGCTGCGACGCCGGCAGCGGCACCGGGCCGCGCCCCCGGATCCCCGATCCCGAGATCGAACAGGACCGCCGCCGGCACGATGGGAACAACACCAAAAGGAGTCGGATGGCCCCGGCCCAGCTTCTCTAGCTCAACCATCACCCCATCCACCGCGGCCAGGCCGAAGGCACTCCCCCCACAGAGTGTTATGGCCTGGATCGTCTCCACCTTCATTCCCGGCTGCAGCAGCGCCACCTCCCGGGTGCCGGGGGCGGCTCCCCTGATCTCTACGGCGGCGGAGTTTGGCTCAGGAAAGGTGACCACGGTGACACCGGTAAGCGCCGCACCATCAGTCCAGTGGCCCACCTGAACCCCGGGAACGTTGGTGATGGTCATTGCACGTAGCGGCGCGGCAGGCGGGGCCCAAAACCACAGGTGATCTCGTAGTTGATGGTTTCCAGACGCCGGGCCCACTCGTCGGCGGATATCTCCTCGTCACCCTGGTGCCCCAGCAAAACCACCTCGTCGCCCACCTCCACCGGGTCATCCCCCATGTCGAGAACGATCTGATCCATCGTCACCGTCCCGGCCAGCGGGTAGCGGCGGCCTCTCACCAGAACCTCGCCACCCGTCTCTCCAAGACGGCGGTTGAACCCGTCGGCGTAGCCGATGGGCACCGTGGCCACCGTGGCTTCGGCCGCGAGCGCCCGGCGCCTGCCGTAGGAGGGCCGGGATCCGGCCGGAAGCCGGCGCAGATGACTGACCTGTGACACCACACGCATCGCCGGGCGCAGATCGATCTCGGGAGCAAACCCGGGGCCGGGCCGCAATCCGTAGATGCCGATGCCGGTGCGCACCATGTCCAGACGCGATGCCGGATGGCCCAGAGCGCCGCCGGTGTTGGCGGCATGAACCATTGCCGGCTCAATGCCGGCCACCGCGAGCCTCTCCAGAAAGCCGTCCAGCAAATCCAGCTGCCCGGTGGTGAAATCGGCGTCCTCCTCGGAAACGGCAAGATGGGTCCACACCCCCTCCAGGCGCAAACCGGCGCCGACAACATCCCGGGCCAGCGCGAATGCGGTCTCTTCATCGGCCCCGACACGATGCATGCCGGTGTCGAACTTCACGTGAACGGGCAGGCCATCTGGAGCCACCGCAGTCAGCGCGTCGAGGAAATCAGGGTGATACACCGTGGAAGTCAGATTCCAGCGCACCGCCTCGGCCGCGTCGGCCGGCGGCGGTTCCGACAGCAGGAGAATCGGCGCGTCGATGCCCGCCTCCCGCAGCCCGGCTCCTTCGGAGACGAGCGCTACCGCCAGCCAGGAGGCGCCGCCGTCCAGCGCCGCTTCGGCCGAGGGCACGTCGCCGTGGCCGTATCCGTCGGCCTTCACCACCGCGCAGACGAGTGAGGGATCGACGGCGGAGACGATGGCGGCAACGTTGTGGCGGATCGCCCCGAGATCGATCTCCACCCACGCCGGTCTCACCACGCCCACCCCCCCACGTGGTCGACAAGCCGGCCGGCCGTCACCGAGGTGACCCGGGCCAGATCCGCCGCGGCAACACCATGACGGAAGGCGGCCGACCGCGCCGCCGTTTCCGGGTCCAGGCCCCGCGCCACCAGGGCGGTGATCATTCCGGTGAGAACGTCGCCGGTGCCCAGCGTCGCCAGCTCCGGGCCGCCGGACGCCACCACCCAGCGCTCCCGGCCGGCAACGATGGTTGGGTTGCCTTTGAGCAGCACCACGGCGCCGGTCTCCCCGGCAAGCCGTCCCGCGGCGCCGTAGCCGGCCTCGCCGCCGCTGAGGTGCCGAAACTCCCCGGGATGAGGAGTGATGACGGTGGGATGAGAGCGGGCCGCCAGAGCGGCGACGGTGGCAGCGGTGATGCCGTCGGCGTCCAGCACAAGAGGCCGATCCCAGCCGGCGAGAAGAGCAGCCACAAAACTTTCGACACCGGGCCCGAGGCCCGGACCAAGCGCCAAAACGTCAAAACGTTCACCCGCTTCGAGCACGGCGGCGGCATCGCCGGTGGCAAAACGATCACCGGAACCGATGCCGACCGTGGTCAGCGACTGATCGGCCGCGGCCAGCTGCGGCTGCAATCCCTCGGGACAGGCAAGCCGCACATACCCGGCGCCAAAAGAGAGCGCTCCGCCTGCGGCGAGAGCGGCGGCGCCACCAATGCCGCCGGAGCCTCCCACCACCAACACCGTCCCTGCCGACCACTTGTGGGCGTTTCGTTTCCGGCGCGGCGCCGGAGCGTCCTCCTCTTCGCAGAGCAGCAACTCCGCATCTCCGCCGTCGAGGCCGATGTCGATGATCTCGATCTTGCCGCTTCGATCCGGCCCCTCCCCGATCACGTGACCCACCTTGAGTGCGTGGAAGGTGACGGTCCGCTCGGCGGAGAAGGCAGCACCAGAGACGCTTCCGTCGGCGCCGTTGAGGCCGCTGGGCAAATCGACGGCCAGCACCGGTGCCGGGTGTTTGGTCCAGGCCGGCAGCGAATCGGCCAGCTCGCCGCGGAAACCGGCCCCGAACAGACCGTCGATGAGGAGGTCACAGGGCTCTGGATCGCCAAGAGAGCGCATCGGCACGCCCTGTGCCACGGCGGCCCGGGCGGCCCGCCCCGCCGGTGAATCGGCCTTGGGTTCGGCAAACGCCCTGATCTCGACGCCCACGCCGCGCCGCTTCAGGTAGCGGGCGGCAACGTAGGCGTCACCACCGTTGTTGCCGGGGCCGGTGAGAGCGAGCACACGCCTGCCGTAGCGGGCGCCCATTTGCACCGCAGCCAGGGCCACGCCGAGCCCGGCTCGCTCCATGAGGGTGTCGACGGGGACGCTGCCGGCCGCGTCCAAGCGCGCCGATTCCTCGGGAGTGATGATCGGCTTCATTGTTGGTGTCCTGCGGGCACGCCACGATGGTACCGGCGCTCTCGTGGGTTAGCCTTGCCGCCGATGCAGCACCTCATCAATGTGGTCCGTGGGTTCCTTATGGGCTCGGCCGACATCGTTCCCGGAGTATCCGGGGGTACGGTGGCCCTGGTGCTCGGCATCTACGAGCGCCTCGTGCACAACATCCGCACCGCGGCCGGCGGCCTGGCCTTGCTGCTACGCGGGCGCCTCGGCGAGGCGCGCCGACGCTTCGGCAAGGTTGAGTGGCCGTTCTTGGTGCTTCTCGTCATCGGCATCGGCATTGCCCTGCTCAGCCTGGCCGCTCTGATCGAGAATCTCCTGGAGAAAGAGCCCCAAGCCACCGCGGCAGCCTTTTTTGGCCTCGTTGCCGGATCCATCACCATCGCCTGGCGCCTGGTGCACCGCTGGGACCCGGGACGATTGGCCGTGCTGGCGGCGATGGCGGCGGCTGCCTTTGTCCTCCTGGGTCTGCGTTCCGATAAGATCGCCGAACCCGTGCTGTGGATGTTTTTTGGCGCCGGCGTGGTGGCCATCGTGGCCATGATCCTGCCCGGGATCTCCGGTTCGTTCATCCTGCTCATGATCGGGATGTACGAGGCGGTGCTCGCCGCGGTCAACAACAGAGATCTGGCCATTCTGGCGGTGTTCATCGCCGGCGCCGTCATCGGCCTGGCCGCCTTCTCCACCCTGCTAGATCGCCTACTGCGTAATCATCACGACACCATGATGGCGGCGCTCATCGGGCTCATGACCGGCTCACTGCGGGTGCTATGGCCCTGGCCCGACGGCACCGACACCGCCCGTTTGGCTCGCCCCGAAGACTGGGTAGTGCCGCTGCTCACGGCGATCGTGGGGCTGCTGGTCGTTCTCCTCATCGGGTGGGCGGGAAAGAGAGTCCAGAACTCAGAATCCAGAATTCGGAATCCAGATCGTGCGGAGGCGACTCGAGACTCCGACATTTGAACTCTGCATTCTGCATTCTCTCTCACTCGCCGACTGCCACCGCCATCACCAGTGCCGCCTCATCCGTGTGTGTCACCGTCACCAGCACTTCGGTGACACCGAGCTCCTCGGCCCGATGTTTCGCGGTGCCCCGCAGCACCACCCGAGGCTGCCCGCCGCCGGTTATCTCGACATCCTTCCACCTGATGCTTCGCCACCCGCGGCCCAAACTCTTCATCACCGCTTCCTTCCCGGCAAAACGGGCGGCAAGCCGACGTTCCGGCCGTGGAAAACCAAAGGCGTACTCCCGCTCGTGCTCGGTGAAGCAGCGCTCCGGGAACTGCTCGTAGCAGGAGAGCAGCTTCTGCACCCGGCCGATCTCGGCGAGGTCGACGCCCAACCCGAGAATCCGCATACGCTCTCCTACTCCACCGTGACGCTCTTGGCCAGGTTCCGGGGCTGATCAATGTCGTGTCCCCGGGCCGCCGCCACGTGATACGCAAGCAGCTGAAGCGGCACGATCGAAAGCACCGGGCTGAGCAGGTCGGGCACACGGGGCACCCGCAGTACCTGATCGGCGTGTTTCGCCGCCTCCTCGTCGTCCTCATAGGCCACGGCAAGCGTGAAGGCGTGGCGGGCCTTCACTTCCTGCAGCGCCGACACGGTCTTGTCGTAGAGGTCGCCCTGGGTGAGAACAATCACCACCGGTGTGCCGTCGGTGACCAGCGCCAGCGTGCCGTGCTTCAGCTCGCCCGCCGGCATCGCCTCCGAGTGCACGTAGGAGATCTCCTTCATCTTCAGCGACCCCTCCATGGCCACGGCGTAGTCGAGGCCGCGGCCGATGAAATAGACGTCCTCATGCTCGGCGAACCGATCGGCCACGGCACGCACGGCCTCATCGGTCTCCAGTGCCTCTGCCACCTTCCCCGGCAGCAGCCGCAGCTGGAAGGCCAGCCGATCGGCGTGCTCTTCGTCGATGTTTTCCCGCTCGACGCCAAAAGCAAGTGCCATGAGGTACTCCCCGACAAGCATGGCCAGGTACGCCTTGGTCGAGGCGACCGCGATCTCGGGCCCGGCGCGCACGTAGAGCACATCGTCGGCCTCACGGCTGAGCGTCGAGCCGACGGCATTGGTGAGGGCAAAAACCCGGGAGCCGTGCTCGGCGGCGAGCTGCGCCGCGGCCAGCGTGTCGGCCGTCTCTCCCGATTGACTGATGGCAACGGTGAGCGACCGGGGCGTGATGAGCGGATCTCGGTACCGCAGCTCATGTGCATAGGCCACCTCAACGGGAACCCGTAGCAGGCGCTCGAAGACCTCCTTGCCCACAAGGCCGGCATGAAAGGCGGTACCACACGCAGTGATCCAGATCTTCTCGAGCGATCCGGCCAGCCGAGGCACATCAACACTGTCGAGAGACACGGAACCGCCGTCGAGAAGCCGCCCGCTCAGCGTCTCGGCGATCACCTGGGGCTGCTCGAAGATCTCCTTGATCATGAAGTGGGGAAAACCGCCCCGCTCCGCCTGCTCGGCATCCCAGGTGATCTCCAGGAGATCCCGCTCGATGGGCTCACCATCAAGGGTGGTGATCTTCACTTCCGCGGAGGTGACATCGACAATTTCCCCGTTGTCGATGATCACGATGTCGCGGGTGTGGTGCAGGATGGCCGGTATGTCAGATGCCAGGAACATCTCGCCGTCGCCGTATCCGATCACCAGTGGGCTAATCATGCGCACAGCGACGATGCGGCCCGGCTCTCTGCTTGAGGTCACCACCAGGGCGTAGGCGCCCTTGGCCCGCTTCACCGCCCGCCGGCTCGCTTCCAGCAGATCGCCGTCGTACTCCTCGGCGATCAGATGCGCCAACACCTCGGTGTCGGTGTCGGAGGCGAACACGGCTCCCCCTTTGGCCAGCTCGGCACGCAGGTCCAGAAAGTTCTCGATGATGCCGTTGTGAACCACGGCAATCTCGCCGCTGGGATCCGTGTGCGGGTGGGCATTACGATCGCTCGGCTCACCGTGGGTGGCCCAGCGGGTGTGGCCGATGCCCACGTTCCCCGGGACCGGATCACCTGCAAGCAGCTCGTCGAGACGAGCAAGTTTGCCCTCGACCTTGCGCACGATGAGCCCGCCGTCGTGGTACACGGCGATGCCGGCGGAGTCGTATCCGCGGTACTCCAGGCGGCGCAGACCGTCGATGAGGATGGGGGCGGCCGAGCGAGGTCCGACGTAACCCACGATTCCGCACACGAGCGCGTCTCCCTTCGCTGGGGAGACCGGGAACCGCGAGCAGGATCACTGGGGACCCCGCCTCACATCAGTTCGGGCTCTACCTCCGAGGTCGCCCTCGGGCTCTGACCCGAACCGTCACGACCGTGAGCGGCCGAGAGGGCATCCGCCGACTGCTCGATACTCCCTCTTCCTCGTCACCTCAGTGAGGACAGGCGCTTCGACGTCGGTCTCCGGTCTCGTCCTTAGTTGTATCGGCGGCCTGCGGCCGGCTGGCGACACATTAGCCCGGTTCGGACATATCGCTGCCGAGCTCTCGCCGCACCACAAGGACAAGTTCGTCTGCGATGGCGGCGGCTTGGGGCGCCGTCGACG
>Ga0307421_1000116_pt1 | contig 49467 bp, 47 predicted proteins | sample SalMarWE160270MG_FD_202163 | JGI IMG/M metagenome (GOLD analysis project Ga0307421, IMG submission 202163) | Salt marsh sediment microbial communities from the Plum Island Ecosystem LTER, Massachusetts, United States - WE1602-70 | ecosystem: Environmental > Aquatic > Marine > Intertidal zone >... | reverse complement strand
CATTGGATGTGGTATGGCCCTGAATTCTGTTCATAGCGCTTATGATCTCAGCGGATCCGGCAGCGTATCCTATTCTCCAGCCTGTCATGGAATAAGCCTTGGACACACCGTTAATAATCACTGTTTTCTTTTTTATTTCTTCACCCAGCGATGCAAAGCTGTGGAACTCCGCTTCTTCGTATACGAGTTTTTCGTAGATCTCATCAGCGATCACAAAGATATCTTCTTCGAGGATAATATCGCCGAGAGCTTCCAGCTGCATTTTTTTGTACACAGCCCCGGTCGGATTGCATGGATTGTTAAGGATAATAGCTTTTGTTTTAGGGGATATGGATGATTCTAGTTGTTCGGGAGTTATCAAAAAGCCATTCTCCTCTTTGGCTTGAATAGTAACAGGCTTTCCCTTGGCTAAAGATACTGCGTGAGGATAGGTCACCCAGTATGGCGCCGGAATAATGACCTCATCTCCTTCGTTTATAATGGCTTGGATAAGATGATAGAGAGAGCTTTTGGCCCCGGAGGAGATGATGATCTGGTTTTTTTCATAATCCAGGCCGTTGTCTTTTTTCAGTTTCTCTATGACAGCCTGCTTGAGTGAGGGCATCCCGTCAATCTGGGTGTATTTAGTAAAATCTTCTTCAATTGCCTTTACAGCTGCTTTTTTTACGTTTTCAGGTGTGGGAAAGTCCGGCTCACCCACACTGAGATCGATCACATCAATTCCCTGAGCCTTCATCGCCTTAGCTTTGGCGTTGACTTTAAAAGTTGGCGATTCGCCGATTTGATTTGCCTTTTCTGATAAAATCATCTTCTTAATCTCGAATTAAATATCAGTCTTTTTCTTTTTTTTCAGTGCTGAATTTTTCCTTAAGATATTTTTTGAGGTCAACACCTGTTAGGGATTTCACTACGTCCGGCATTTGAGCAAGCACATCTGCGACCTGGGAAGTAATTTTTGTGGCTCCTGTTCCTTTATCTCCCCCCACTAAGACGATCTTATCGACTTTTGACAGGGGTTCGGAAACATTTTTCGCCAGTTCAGGAAGTATCTTCATATAATTGTCAAGAAGGGCGGCCTGGTTGTATTTGCCCCAGGCTTCTGCTTTTTTCAGCATGGCTTCAGCCTCTGCAGCGCCTTGTGCTCTTATTTTTTCTGCCTCAGCTTTTCCTTCTAACTTGCTGGCTTCGGCTTTACCTTCTGCTTCCGCTTGAATGCGGTAGCCTTCGGCTTCAGCTTCTGCCTTGATCTGGTATTTTCGAGCATCTGAAGGCTTTATGACTGTGGCATCGAGTTCCTTCTCTTTTCGTTTGATTTCCATTTCCTCTATTTTTGTGGCTTCCTGCTTTTCGATGGCCCTGACTTTGGCCTCTTCTTTTTTGATCTGCTGATTCAATCGGTGACGCTCCAGTTCATAAGCATGGTCTGCCTGGGCTTTTTTGCTGTTAACCTGGACTTGAGACTCTGCTTTTTTAGCCTCATTTTCCCACTGGGCTTTAGCAATCAGTGCTTCGGCATTTAACCGGGCGACTTCTCCTTCTTTTCTGGCCTGTGATGACTTTATGACCGATTCTTTTTCTGTTTCAGCTTCGGCAATGGCCGCGTCTCGTTTAGCCGCGGCGATATGCGGTTTTCCCAGAGCATCCAGATAGCCCTGGGTGTCACTGATTTCTTTGAGGGAGAAGGAGAGAAGTATGAGTCCCATATTCGAGAAGTCTTTTTTGACTGATTCAATGACCTTGCCAGCGAACTCATGCCTTCCTCTGTATATGTTTTCCACTGTCATGGACCCTATCGCAGCTCTCATCTTTCCGTCCAGGATGGTTTGCGAGACCTCTTTGATTCCCTCCTTGCCGGTTCCCAGGAATTGTTCGGCGGCAAGGTGGATTGAATCGTCATCCGAGTTGATCTTAACTTGGGCCGATGCTTCTGCTTGAATGAGGATTCCGTTGTGTGTGAGCACTTCCGGGGTTTTGAGGATGAGGTTGATCACATCCATGGGAAGTATGTCCACTGTTTCTAACAAAGGCCATACAAATGTCCCGCCTCCTAAACGGTAGCGGTAACCTATTTTGCGTTTTCTTCCGTCTGGAAGTGTTATGGTCTTTTTAAAGCCGCCTGAGATTATCAGGGCTTCATTGGGCCCTACTTTTCTGTATTGCTTGGCGATTAAAAAAGACAGGAGTACTATGACTACAACAATAATCCCAATTATTATTATCGTGGAGAGAGATATCATCGTAACCTCCTTTTTTCATACCATATAATAGTGTGAAAAAGTATTATAAAGATTTGTCAAACATTTTTAAAGAAATAAATTATTCTGATTAAAGGATTTGTTTTTTGAAATATTCCACAGTGCTCTCCAAACCCTGGTCAAGGCTGATTCTTGGCTCCCAGTTCATTTTGTTTTTAGCAAGGGTGATATCAGGACACCGCCGCAGAGGGTCGTCTTTCGGAAGGGGTTTGAATGTTATTTTGGAATTGCTTTTTGTGATCTTGATTATTTTTTCTGCAAGCTCAAGGATGGTGTGCTCCTCAGGGTTGCCCAGGTTAAGAGGGCCTGTTAATTTTTCGGTTTCCATCATGGATATCAGACCGCGGACCGTGTCCGAGACATAGCAGAAGGAGCGGGTTTGTGTGCCGTCGCCAAAAACAGTGAGGGGTTTCCCTTTGAGGGCTTGAACAATAAAGTTACTCACAACTCTTCCGTCATCCGTAGCCATGTGAGGGCCATAGGTGTTGAAGATACGGCAAATCCCAATATCAACCTTGTTTTGTCTGTGATAATCCATCATAAGAGTTTCAGCGACTCTTTTTCCTTCATCATAGCAGCTTCTTATTCCAATGGGATTGACATTTCCCCAGTATTCCTCTGGTTGAGGGTGAACGGTCGGGTCCCCGTATATTTCCGATGATGAAGCAAGTAGAATTTTTGACTTTGTCCTTTTTGCTAAACCAAGCATGTTTATGGTTCCCATGACATTGGTTTTTATTGTTTTTATGGCATTGTATTGATAGTGGATAGGAGAAGCAGGACAGGCGAGATGATAGATGCCGTCGATTTCAGCAAAAAAAGGATGTATGATGTCATGCCTGATGAATTCAAAATAAGGGTGGTTGATAAAATCTCTTATGCTGTTTTTGCTTCCAGAGAAGAAGTTGTCTATACAAAGGATGTCTTTTTCTTGTTTGAGCAGTTCTTTACAAAGGTGGCTTCCTAAAAATCCAGCTCCCCCTGTGATCAGTATCTTGTTCATATTTATTCCCTGTGATTGTAAGCAATGAAGAGGGGGCTTTTATTTTTGAGGATTTCTTTTTGGTACTGAACGATTTCTGTGATTCCTTTTTCAGCCATGTCAAGGAGTTCATTGAATTTTTTTTTAACAAAGGGGGATTTTTCGGCAGAAGCCTGTATTTCCACAAAATGACCCGTATCAGTTCCAATGACATTCATATCCAAGGAGGCATTTGAGTCTTCCATGTAGTCAAGGTCCAAAAGGCATTCTCCGTTTACAACGCCAACGCTTACGGCTCCGGCCAGGTTTTTCAGAGGCATTTGTTCGATCTGGTTTTCGTCCAGGAGTTTTTTGAGTGCCAAAGCAAGGGAAATACAGCCTGCTGTAACAGAAGCGGTTCTGGTACCTCCGTCAGCCTGTATCACATCACAGTCGATAATGATGGTTCTTTCTCCCAGCGTTTTCAGGTCGGTCACAGCTCTTAACGAGCGTCCTATGAGCCTCTGGATTTCCTTTGTTCTTCCCGAGATTCTGGCACCTCTTTCTCTTCTGGTCCTTATCTCAGTCGAACAGGGCAGCATGGAATACTCGGCTGTGATCCATCCCGAACCTTTGCCTTTGAGAAAAAGAGGAACATTTTCTTCTATGGTGGCCGAGGCAATGACTTTAGTTTTTCCCAGTTCTATCTGAACAGAGCCGTCTGAGAAATCAAGCAGATCTGGTTTGAATCTTAACGGTCTTAACTGGTCTGCTTTTCTGTTATAAGATCTCATTTGTTTGTTTCTGTCCCGAATATAAAGAATAGTACACTTATTGAAAAAGTTCAAACACTAAAAATCCGGTGGAAGCTCATCCGCGTTCTTATCTTCATCTAACGGTCGGCTTCTCCAGCGGTCATGAAACCATAACCACAGATGGGGCTGGTTTTTTATTTCTTTTTCTATGATATTTGTGCAGATCTGTGTTATGTGTTTCACGTCTTTGTTGACATCCCCTGTCAACCTCAAATGAGGCGGCTCCATTATTTTTAGATGATAGCTGTGTTTTGCAGCGGGATAACAAAATATAGGTATTATAGGGGCTTCAGTTCTTAGAAAAAACGTAGCCAAAGATGGAGTGGTGGAGGCTTTTTTTCCAAAAAATTGAATAAACACGCCCTCTCTTCTCAAAACATTCTGGTCAATGAGCACAGCAACGATTTCATTTCTGCGAAGGGCTCTGAGGGCATGCTTGGCTGCATTTTTTTTGTAAATCACATGAGATCCCACATTGGCTCTCATTTGAGAGAGTTCTTTTTCCAGAAGAGGATTGTCCAGGGGTCTGGCTATGACATTGAGTTTTTCGTATCTGGACAATATATGAGCTGAGATTTCCCAGAGACCGAAATGAGCGGTAAAAACAAGAATTCCTTTTTTTCGGTCCAGATGATTTTCGAGTATTTCTGCCCCTTCCACTGAAATCAATTTGTCTTTTTGTTCAGGTTTAAGACCGGATATCCATATGAAGTCAAGGAAGACCTGATAGAAATGGGCAAAAGAGGCTTTGATTATCTTTTTTTTTGTATTGGGTGAGAGTTTGTTTCCAAATGCTGTTGTTAAGTTGGAGTCAGCTAAGTGTCTGTGTTTTTTATCCAACTCAAAAAGGAGAGGACCCATTATACGGCCCATGAGAAACACTGCCTTTCGAGGGAAGATTTTCAGAAAGGCCTTAGCCCCATAGAATACGGAATATTCAAGTTTGTGTCTTAAAGAAGCGTTCATTGTTTTTATAAGTTAACGATGGAAAAAATCCGGTCATAAAATCCCTGCTCTATCTCGATATCTATTTTTACGTAATACACAGGCATATTTTTGAAGGGGTTTTTCCCCTCAAGTTTGACTGAATCTTTTTCAGTCGTGACCATAACATCCGTGTTTAATGAGCTGTGTTTGTCCAGTATCTTGTTCATGGCTTTTAAGGGGTAGTCATAGTGATCTGGAAATTTAAGGAAGGCAGCAGGTCTTATCCCCATTTCCTCAAGTGTTTTTTTGAATCTTTGGGGTTGGGCAATGCCGCCAAAGGCCAGCACTTTTTTCTGTTTGAACCCGTCCGGGGCAAGAAGCTGATTTGTCCCCATTTTTATAAATCCTTTTGATAATACAGAATATTCATAGATAGATATTCCTTGCAGTCCTGACTTAAGCTTGGCTTTTTTTCTATCCGGAGAATTTTTTTTCAGCAGGACTATATGGGCTTTTGTAAGCGCAGAAAGGGATTCGCGCAGCAGCTTTTTCTTTGATATATCGTGAAGCACAATATTCAGATCTTTTTTAAGCGCATGGTACTGGAACCCGTCATCCAGAACAGCCGCATCATATCCTTTTTTGCTTGCATTTATACAGGATAAAATTCGGTTTTTCCCCAGAAAGATTCCTGCTTCTGGTACATTTCGGGCTGTCATATAAGGTTCGTCTCCTATGGTCCTCCAATCCGGAAGTTGATTGTGCTCAGGCAGCACCATTCCCCCCTGTTTTTCCCATTTTCCTTTGTAGCCACGGGAGATATAAGCGGGTTTTAAACCTCTTTTCAGAAGGATCTTGATTAGTTTAATGGAGAGGGGTGTTTTTTCTGAGCCTCCGAAGGAGATATTTCCTATACTGATGACAGGGATAGGAACAGCCTGCTGTTTCTTTATGTTTTTTTCATACAGAAATCTCACGAACCTGGAGCCAGATCTGTAAAAGAAAGAAAGGAAGTAGAGAATTGATTTCATTTATTCTGGAATATATAACATTTGGATGTATGATGGCAAATACTATTGATATACAGGTGCGGGATGTCTTTACATTAAAATCTTGTTTATTTATAATTAGGCATATTTCAATATGAGGAGACTGGTTATGTGGAAAAAGATATATACTCTCGGATTAGTATTAATGCTGGTATTTGTATCTCAAAACTGCAAGCAGAAAACGGCCATAAAAGGTGTCGGCCTTGATGTGACTTTTTCAGAAGAGACACTGACGGATAACCTGGTTACTGATATGACATTTCTATGGACAACGGACAGTGAATTTGAGGGGATGAGAAGGGACTATAACGTATTTGTCCATTTCTGGCATGGGGATAACCTTCTTTTTCAAGCGGATTATTTTCCTGAAATCCCTACTTCCAAATGGGAACCCGAAAAAGAATACAAATTTGCCCAAAGGATCTATATCCCTGTTTTTATAGATGAATTTGATCCGGACTTCAAAGGGGAAGAGACACTGAATCTTTCTATCGGATTTTATTCTCCTTATGATAAAACGGGAGAATCCGAACAAATGATTCTTAATCGCAAACTAAAAGTGACGCCGCCTCCGCTGGATGCTCCTCAAGTCATCTATATGGACGGCTGGTATGGACTTGAAATGAACAGGGATTATCATTTCAAGAATTGGAGATGGACAGCCAAACAGGCCAAATGTATTATTGATAATCCTCATCGGGATGCCCTGCTTATCATAAGAGGTGAAGTGAACAAAAGGGCGGTTGAGGACCAGAAAGTGATATTTATAATCAATGATACCATCCTGGACGAATTTATTCCTGAACAAGCTGTTTTTGAAAAGACATATACTGTTAACAAAGAGAAGCTCGGGGAAGATGATGATTTTTACTTAACCATAGCCACAGATAAGACCTTTATTCCTTCTGAGTTGTTTCCTGAATCTACAGATGAGAGGGAACTGGGAGTGAAGATCTCTTTTATCTATTTCAGATAATCCGTTTTTCTATTCTTCACGGCTGTGTGTGCTGAGATGTTTTTTCCATCAGAAACAATCTCTACAGCTCCATGAAGGTCTGTCCTGTATATCTCAGATCCTGTTTTTTCATATCGGAGGATAACATCTCTATCCGGAAGACTGTAGAGGTTATTTCTTCCCACTGAGATCACAACAATCTCCGGGGAGACAGCTTTTATGAAGCTTTCCGTACTGGAGGAGCCGCTCCCATGATGGGGGCATTTCAGCACCTGGCATTCGATGTCCTGGTAATAGGACATAATTTCTTGCTCTGCCTGGTATTCCGCATCTCCGGTCAGGAGGAATGAGGTTTCACGGAAGGTGACCATCATGACCAGTGACTGGTTGTTATGGACCGAAAAAGGCGGACTCTCCGGTTTTTCGGGATGGAGTATTTTTATGTTTGCTTTTCCGATTTGCAAAGAGGCGCCTCTGAATAATTCTTTTTTTATTGTCTTTGGACTCAGGTTTTTTTTAAAAGCCCGGTAAGCTTTGTCTTCTGCGGGCGATAGGGACTCCCAAAATTCTTTGATTCTGAAATTTTCAACAATAGAGAACAGGCCGTAGAGATGGTCGGGATGGGAGTGGGTCAGGACCAGATAATCTATTTTTTTGATCCCTTTATCCCAGAGAACAGGAGAAACGACCCTTTCACCGATGTCATAGTCTCCATAGGCAGACCCTCCTCCGTCGATAAGCATCTTCCTATTACCCGGGAATTCGATCAGAATGGAATCTCCGTTTCCGACATCCATAACGGTCATCCTCAGGTGTTTCGATTTTGACGGGAACGGATGGGTGATCAGGGTGATGAAAAAAATAAGAAACAGAACGGATATCAGGATTTTCTGTCTTTTTATTTTTTTGGGAGCAAGGAAAGCAAGAAGAAAAAGATAATACCCGGAAACAATTAAGATATGCGGAGTGGGTATTCTGTATGATAGAAAGGCTATGGTGGAAGCAAAGTCTGAGATATTTATCAGAAGAGTGATCAGTAGATCAAGGATTTTGACTGGAAACCGGGCAATGGCAGCGCTGATAAAGGCAATGGGGATAAATAGATATCCTACGGACATGATTATGGATATTAATGGAAGCGCTATAAGGTTGAGGATGAGCGGGGCAAAGGCAATCCGGTTGAAGGCGGATGCAGTGATGGGAATTATTCCCAATTGAGCTGTGAAAGAAAGAATCAGTATGTCGCTTATATTCAGGGGCAGTTTGGGCATATACCTGACTATTAAGGGAAAGAAGAGAACAATGGATAAGGTGGCAGCAAAAGTCATCTGAAATCCAAGTGAAAAGAGTTGGAACGGATTAAACAGAAGCAGGACAAACGCGCTCAACGATAATGTGTTTAAAAGGTTTGTGTCTTTCCAGATCAACTTTCCTATGAGAAATGCGACGGTCATGAGTGTGGCGCGTATAATGGACGGACGGCCCTCCACAAGCATGGCATAGAAAACAAGAATGAAGATAAGAATGATATAGGATGTCCTCTCAGGCACTTTCAAGACCTTAAGAAAAGAAAATATGAGGAAGGAAATGATAGCGATGTGAGCTCCGGATATGGCGAAGAGATGATACAGACCTGAGTCCTGAAGCGAGCGGGTGATAGATTCGCTCATTCTGCCTCTCTCCCCCAGAAGCAGAGCTTCCAATACTGCTCCGGAAGGCGAGACCTCACTTAGATTTTCCCCTGGAAAGGACTCCTCGATTTTTTTTTGGAGTTTCTGACGGAGTCGAGAAAAAGCGCGAAGGAGAGAGAACTCACTGCCCGAAGCCGTTTTTTTGACGAGTAAAAGGGATTTTGAAAAACCTGTTTTGTGTATTTTCCTGAATTTAAGATATGTGTTTGAGCGGGAATATCCGAAGTTTCTAAATCCGGGGGAGTCGGATAATTTTGCAGAGATTTCGACCCTGTCATGGACCAGAAGTTTATGGAGAACATCTGAATTTTGACTTTTAGGTAGAGATATTTGTACATTCCCTTTTATTTTTTCTGTTTTGTTGCCGTAAGAGATTTCTTTTGTTTTTATATAGAGAAAGGCCCTGTCCATGGAAAAAGAGGGGGATTTGTACAGTTTTCCCTTAATGTCTACATATGATTCTTCCTTAAAATGACACAGAGGATTTTTTTTGTATGTATTGTTTGAATGAGTGTACAGGGAGGAGCCCAGGAGAAATGTGCTTATTATTAAAAAAACAAATGTGGATTTGATTTTTCTTAATAAGATCAAATGAATCCAGGCTAGCAAAAGGCTTATGGACAGCAGTACGAGCAGCATCCAAAGAGGGATACTGCAAAGTGATGAGAAGAATATTCCTGATGCAAAGGACAGGGCGATAAACAGAAAAGGAAAAGCCATTACTCGTTGTCGTTCTCGAATTGTGCCTGATAGTCAAGACAGTCTAACAGAAGGTGGCACAGGACTTTTATCCCTATGGGAATACAGTTTTCATCGGGATTGAATTGGGAGCTGTGTAGAGGGTGAACCGAAGTTTTCCATGCAGGTTTTACGCCCAGAAGAAAGTAAAAACCCGGGAGTCTTTCGGAATATTCTGAAAAGTCTTCGGCGACCATCTGAGGGGGGAAGGAACGGACATTGTTTTGTCCAACCGCATTCACCAGAGACGGTCTGAGAATAGCTGTTAGGTCAGGGTGGTTGTAAAGGGGGGACGTGCCCTTGTGATAGGTATAGACATAAGAGGCCCCGAAAGGCTGGGTGTTGCTGATCACTATCCTTTCTATCAGTTGTTTTATTCTTTCTTGGGTATTCTGGTTTAATGTCCTTACGGTTCCTTCCATGGTTACTTCATCGGCAATGATGTTGGGCCGGGAACCTCCTGATATTTTCCCTATAGTTACAACAGCAGGATCAACAGGGTCTACGGTCCTGCTGACCATGGAATGAATGGAGACCACCACTTGAGAAGCTATATATACGGCATCAATCCCTTTATGTGGCTGTGCTCCGTGGGAGCTTTTTCCCTTGATGGTGATTTTAAATGTGTCCGAACCCGCAAATATGGTGCCCGGGGAAATGAGCACCTCGCCTGTTTCTGCCTCCGGCCATACATGCATCCCTATAATAGCTCCCACCGGAGGATTTTTCAGAACACCCTGTTTTATCATTAAAGAAGCTCCTCCTTCCTCTCCGGGAGGAGCCCCTTCCTCGGCCGGCTGGAAAATGAATTTGATATTCCCTTTAACCATGTCTCTCATCTCATTCAAGACAATGGCTGCCCCGAGCGCAATGGATGTATGGATATCATGGCCGCAAGCGTGCATGATCCCTTTATTCAGAGACTCATACGCAAGTCCTGTTTGTTCTTCAATAGGGAGGGCGTCCATGTCAGCACGCATACCTATGGTGATTCCCTCATGTTTGCCCCTCAGCAAACCGACAACTCCAGTTTTAGCTATTTCTGACCTGACTTCCATATCAAGGGAAAGAAGTTTTGAAGATACGAGTTTTGACGTCTCAAACTCCCTGTTGCCTAATTCCGGATTCATGTGAATGAATCTTCTTATATCTATGATATCCTGTTTGTGTTTTTCAATGAGGTTGGCAATCCGCAGCGCGGTTGCTTTATCCACGGATAAAGCCGGTGAAGAAATCAACAGAACAATAAATATGATAAAGAGACCTTTCTTCCATCCGAAACCTGGCATATTGTTATATTAAAATCACCTCTTTCTATTGTCAATGAAAGATAACAGGATTATTCTGAACTATTCATAAAAAAATGGCGATGATCATTTTTTTGTTTTAAATCAAAAAATCAGATTTTCTCTGTAGGTCCCGTAGGTTTCTTTGAGTACGGATGTGATTTCTCCGATAGTCGCCATGTCTTTGACACATTCATATATATAGGGCATCAGATTCTTATCGGATTGAGAAGCCTGTTTTAAGGAATTAAGACTTGATTTCAGTCTTTTTTCCGATCTCAGATGTTTGACCTTTTTGAGCTGTTTTATCTGGTTTTCTTCTATTTCTTTGGGAGGGTGATAGATGTCAAATGATGGCCTGTTTTCCTCGGAAACGAACTTATTGATTCCGATCACCTCTTTTTGATGTGTTTCAAGCTGTTTCTGGTAGGTGTAGGCGCTTTCCTGGATTTCCTTCTGGATGAAACCCTGTTCGATAGCTGTGAGCATGCCGCCCATGTCTTCGATCTTCTTGAGATATCTATTGACTTCTTCTTCAATTCGATCTGTGAGGTTTTCGATAAAATAAGAACCGCCTACAGGGTCAACCACATCAGGCACACCGGTTTCATGCGCTATGATTTGCTGGGTTCTGAGGGCGATCCTGACCGATTCTTCAGTGGGAAGAGCCAGGGCTTCGTCTCTTGAATTCGTATGAAGGGATTGGGTTCCGCCCAGTATAGAGGAGAGCGCTTGAAGGGTGACTCTTATAACGTTGTTCTCCGGTTCCTGGGCTGTAAGAGTGGCTCCGCTGGTTTGTGTGTGGAATCTGAATTTCCAGGATTTTGGATTTTTGGCCTTGAATCGGTCTCTCATTATCTTGGCCCAGAGCCGCCTGGCAGCCCGGAATTTTGCGATCTCTTCAAGGAAGTTATTGTGAGCGGCCAGGAAAAAGGAAAGCCGGGGGGCAAATGTATCGGCGTCCAGGCCGGAGTCAAGAGCTGCCTGGACATAGGTTACAGCATTGGCAAGCGTAAAAGCCAGTTCCTGTACGGCCGTGGCTCCCGCTTCTCTTATATGATAACCGCTTATGCTCATGGTATTCCAGCGGGGTATGTGCTTATGACAAAAACTGATGATATCATTGATGATTTTCATGGAAGCCCGGGGAGGGAATATATAAGTCCCCCTTGCGATGAATTCTTTAAGGATGTCGTTTTGTATGGTTCCGGTGAGCTGTGACCCGGAGATCCCCTTTGATTCAGCCAGAGCCAAATACATAGCCAGAATCACAGCAGCGGTTGAGTTTATGGTCATGGATACAGAAACTTTTTGGAGGGGAATTTTTTCAAAAAGTATTTTCATATCCTGAAGGGAATCTATGGCAACTCCGACTTTTCCGACTTCTCCGCATGACTGAGGATGGTCTGAATCCAGACCTAATTGAGTGGGAAGGTCAAAGGCCACGCTCAGTCCGCTCTGGCCTTTTGAAAGAAGGAATCGATACCGTTTGTTTGATTCTCGAGCGGTTCCAAAACCGGCATACTGCCGCATTGTCCACAGCTTCCCTCTGTACATATCAGGGTAGACACCTCTGGTAAATGGATATTTTCCTGAATCCCCCAGGTTCTTTTGGAAATCAGGTGAGTCGATATCTTGTTCAGTATAGATGCGTTTCAGTTCAATGGATGAGGAATTGGTGTGTTTTTTCCCTTTATCTTCCACCATGCTCAGAAGGTATATTTTGAAAAAGCTTTTTTGCCTGTATAAAAACCTTTTTGGCCGAGAATCTCTTCGATTTCCATGAGTCTGTTGTATTTAGCGGTCCTTTCTCCCCTGCTTACAGAACCTGTTTTTATTTGTCCTGTGTTGAGAGCGACACTTAGGTCAGCGATAAATGTGTCCGAGGTTTCTCCAGACCGGTGTGATATGACACACGAATAGCCATTTTTCTGGGCGTATCTAACCGTATCAACGGTCTCTGTAAGGGTTCCGATCTGGTTTAGCTTGATCAGTATTGAGTTCCCTATTCCTTTTTCTATTCCCTGTTTCAGTAGGCTCAGATTTGTCACGAAGATGTCGTCGCCTACCAGCTGGATCTTTTTGCCAAACTCCCGGCTCATTTTCTCCCACCCTGGCCAGTCATCTTCCGCAAATCCATCCTCAATGGATATTATGGGATAGTTTTCTATTATCTCCCTGTAAAAGTCGTTCATTTCATGGGCATCTTTTTTTGAGCCGTCGGATTTTTTAAACACATATTGACCGTTTTCAAAGAATTCCGAAGCCGCCACATCCAATGCCATGAAGATATCAGTTCCCGGTTGATAACCGGCGCTTTGAATGCTTTCGAATATCAGTTCCAGGGCTTCTTCATTTGATTTAAGGTTAGGCGCAAAACCTCCCTCGTCCCCCACAGAGGTGCTGTAGCCATTCTTTTTGAGGTTATTTTTCAGATTGTGGAAGACTTCTGCTGACATTCTGATAGCTTCTTTAAAATCGGGACAGTTGACGGGAGCGATCATGAATTCCTGGATATCCACATTATTGTCTGAGTGAGAGCCTCCATTTAGAATATTTATAAGAGGCACAGGAAGTTGATAACTTTCTTTCGTTTCCAAATACTCGAAGAGTTCAAGGCCCAGAGCATTGGCCGATGCGTCCGCAGCAGCCATGGATACGGAAAGTATGGCATTGGCTCCCAGATTTTTCTTAGAAGGAGTTCCGTCTATCTCTATAAGTGTCTTATCTATTTTTTCCTGCTCTGTGCAGTCAAGTCCTATGATTTGCGGTGCGATGATTTTTTTCACATTGGCGACCGCTTTTAATACGCCTTTTTTTAGGTATCTTTTTGGGTCACCGTCCCTGAGTTCCAGAGCTTCGCGTTTTCCTGTGGAGGCTCCGGAAGGGACAGAAGCTTTTCCTGATATGCCGGATTCAAGGATCACTTTAGTGCTGACCGTGGGATTCCCCCTGGAATCCAGAATCTCCCTTGATTTGATCTCTTTTATGGTTGTTTTTGACATAAATGAGTCCCTTTTCTAGGAATTTTTATATGTATGAAAAAATGATAAGCGAAATTATCAGTTAATTTGAACCGTCTACTTTTCTCCTTTGGTCTCTTCTGCCATTTCTTCTGATTTTTTGCTTATTTCCTTCTTTTTTTTGTCAACAAATTCTTTTATGGCTTCTATACCATCTTTTGACTTTGTTTTTGCTTTTTGAATACTCTTCTCAGCTTCTTTACTGAACTTTTCGTATTTTTCTCTGGCTAATTCTCCTGTTCGTTCAGCCTGCTCCTTTATTTTTCTTCTTGTTTCTTTGCCCTCAGCAGGGGCAAACAGAACTCCTAGTATGAATCCGGTAGCTGTTCCCAGTAAAAAAGACAAAGTGATTTCAACGGCGCTTGATTTTTTATCTTCCATTCTTTCCCTCCTTTTTCTTTCTTTTTAACTGCCTCCAACCAAACCTTATTAGGGGATAGATGAGAGGCCAATATTTTGAGCCGGGCCTGATCACCTTAGTGGTCATAAACCAGGCTGCTTCTGACAGACCCACGGCTGTTTTTTTTGTCGCATCAAGGATGTCCCGCACGTCATCGACTTGAGAATTTATTTTAAGGCTGGCGTCATTCAAATTTTTTACGAGCGAGCGGATTTCCAGCATTGTCAGAGTCGTTTCTTTGGCTGTTTTCCTCAGCTGTATGAGGAAGATGACAAAAAAGGTTACAGCCACGACTGCAGCGAAAGTTAAGACTAAAAATAAAAATTGGTTTAAGGTCAGCGACATTTTCTTAAAGATAAAATAAAAAGAGTCCTTTGTCAATCAAAGCAGGATTATTCATTAGATAGAAAAATATAGACAGAGAGGTTATAATCTTGGAGTACCGGAAAAATGGATTATTACTTTGTTAAGGATTATAAGAAAAATTACAGATTTTTTTCATCCCAGCCCGTTCATGAGATACAGGTAAATTTCACAAAACTCAGGCAGCGGTGGGAAGAAGCTAAAAGAAGACTCATGCTTCTTCCACAAAAGATATTAAGCCAGGAACAAGCTTTCGAGAGAGCCGTGAAATTAAAAGAATTCAGGATCAAGATACACTGCTCGGGGGCTAAAGAAAAGAGCCGAATAAAAAAAAAGTTCATATTCTTTCTTCTTAAACAGAGGTCAAAGCACATTCTTCTTCTCATCATTGAGACTCTTCTTCTTCCCATTAGTGGTCTTATGGCCTTGCTTCCAGGCCCGAACATCTTTTTTTATGTTCTTTTTTTGATTATGTATACTCAATGGAAAGCCCTGAGAGGAATAAAAGTTATCATCAACAAAGATCACGAATTTATTGATTCTCCTTTACTTGAAGAGTGGGAAGCTGCTGTCGAATCAGGGAAGCCAGACCAGATGCAGGTTGTTATGAAGAAGATAAATAATGAACTGTGCATAGATAAAATTCAAAAAATTCTATACAAATAGAAAGGAAGACGTAAGTTTTTTAGCCGTAAATATTCTTTGGGCCCTAATTCTTGACTTTTTAGGGGTATACTCCTAATATTTATGGTTGTATTTCTAAGTGAGTCTGGAGTTTGAGAGCGAACGCTCCAGTTTCTCTTCATCAGCAAGCTTGTATTATTCACAAGCCGATAGAGATGGATGGACACAGGATAGAGAACATGATTGAAAAATACGACTTTAGAACAATTGAGAGGAAATGGCAGGATATATGGGAACAGGAAAAGAGTTTTGAAGTAACAGAAGATCCAGAGAAGCCAAAATATTACACACTGGAGATGTATCCCTACCCATCCGGACGCATACATATGGGACATGTAAGAAATTTTTCCATTTTAGATGTTATTTCCCGTTACAAGATCATGAACGGATACAATGTGCTTCACCCGATCGGTTGGGACGCATTTGGAATGCCCGCGGAAAACGCAGCCATAAAAGAGAGCATTCACCCAAAGGAATGGACCATGGATAATATAGCTCATATGAAGAGCCAGCTGAAGATGCTGGGATTCAGCTATGATTGGTCCAGAGAAGTCAATACCTGTCTTCCCGAATATTATAAATGGAATCAGTGGATTTTCTTGAAAATGTTTGAAAAGGGATTGGCTTTTCGTAAGAAAAGTTCTGTTAACTGGTGCCCTGAGTGCCAGACAGTCCTGGCGAACGAACAGGTGATCAGCGGGAAATGCTGGAGATGTGATGCGCAGGTTGAACAGAAGCATATGGAACAGTGGTTTTTAAAGATCACAAAATATGCTGATGAGCTTCTTACCGGACACAAACAGCTCAGCGAATGGCCCCAAAATGCGATCGCTATGCAGAAAAATTGGATCGGAAAAAGCAAAGGCGCTCAGTTGTTTTTCAATGTATCTGATTCTGATATCTCCATTGAGACGTTTACCACCAGGATCGATACTATTTACGGGGCTACTTTTTTGGTGCTTTCTCCTGGACACCCGTTGTGTTTGAAATTAATCGAGGGCTCGGAAAATGAAGATTCCAAGCGCCGATGGGTTGAGAAACAAAGACACCGGCAGCGTCTGGGTGAAGAGGTCTTGGATGATGAGAAAGAAGGAATATACACCGGGAAAACAGCTGTCAATCCATTCACAAAGGAACATATCCAGATATGGATGGCCAATTACGTGTTGATGGAATACGGGACCGGAGCCATTATGGCGGTCCCGGCCCATGATGAGAGAGATTTTCAGTTTGCGGAAAAATATTCCCTTCCTGTAAAGGAGGTCATTGTGCCAATAGAAGGGGCCCAGCACTGTGATGAAGACGGTATTTTTACTGAGTACGGGAAATTAGTGAATTCAGGAAGTTATGATAGAATGACCTCGCAGCAGGCCATATCCAAGATGATAAAGTACTTACAGGATAAAGGACTGGGAAAAGAGATGGTGTTGTACAGGCTTCGGGATTGGGGAATTTCCCGTCAGCGTTATTGGGGGACTCCCATTCCCGTAATATACTGTAAAAAATGCGGTATAGTGAAAGTCCCGTATAAAGACCTGCCTGTGACTTTACCTTCTAAAGTTGAGTTTAAAGGAGAAGAAGGCTCACCGTTAGAGAAATCCGAAGAATTTGTTAAGACAAAGTGCCCTCAATGCAACGGAGAGGCACGACGCGAAACAGACACCATGGATACCTTTTTTGACTCTTCCTGGTATTATTTTCGGTACTGTTCGCCAGGCGAAGAAAATTTTCCTTTTAATCTTGAGAAGGGAAGGTACTGGCTTCCTGTGGACCTGTATGTAGGTGGGGTCGAACACGCGATTCTTCATCTCATTTATGCCCGGTTTTTTTGTAAGGTGTTGCGGGATTTCGGACTGACGGATATTGACGAGCCTTTTCCTCACTATCTCGCACAGGGAATGGTGACCAAGGACGGATCCGCCATGTCAAAGTCAAGAGGGAATGTGGTTGATCCGGATGACATGGTCAAAAAATATGGGGCTGATACAGTCAGGCTTTTCATTTTGTTTGCAGCTCCTCCGGAGAAGGAATTTGCATGGGATGACAAAGGAATTGAAGGTTGTTACAGATTTCTGAACCGAGTTTGGATTTTTTTCCAGGAGAACTTGGAAGTGTTTGAAAAGCCCGGAAAAACACAAAGAGGCGGGCATTCTTTTCCTGAAGAAATAAGGAGCATTGAAACAAAGATGCACCGGACTATCAAGAAAGTAAAGGGAGATATCGGGGAAAGGTATCATCTGAACACAGCCATAAGTTCCATAATGGAATTTTTTAATGAAATAAAAAAAGCGGCTCCTCAGTTAAAATCAAGCCTTTCCGGTCGAAAAATACTCAAAAAAAGTATGGAAGCTCTTCTGAAACTCCTTTCTCCTTTTGCCCCTCATGTTTCTGAAGAATTGTGGTGGTCAACAGGTCATGACTGCTGTCTGATCTTGTCTTCGTGGCCTGAGTATGAGCCTGATTTGGTCAGGGAAGAAACAGTGACAATTGTTGTTCAGGTGAATGGGAAGCTGAGAGGTAAATTTGAGGCCGAGAGGAACACTCCGGAAGAAAAGGTAAAGTCCCACGCATTGTCTTTGGAGCGCGTGAACAAATATATGAAAAATCAGGAACCAAAGAAAATCATATATATAAAGAACAAACTGGTGAATATTGTCATATAAGGGGATAAAAGCATGAGAAAATATGGTGTCCTTTTATTACTGTGCTCTTTCCTGTACAGCTGCGGGTATCATCTGCGCGGGACAGGAAGTACTCTTCCCCCTTATATCAAAAAGATTCAGGTGCCTATGTTTAAAAATGCCACCTCCCGCTTTGAGCTTGATGTGAAGCTCACACAGAGTGTTATAGATGAGCTTGTGACCAGGGGAAAAGTTGAGATCACGGATAATATGGAATCAGCTGATGCGGTGCTCATAGGCGAGATCACTTCTTTCAGGGTCAATCCCATAGCCTTTTCAGGGACTGGAACAGCAGACAGGTACAACATCACCATTGTTGCTAAGATAACATTAAGGGATTTGGTAGAGGACCAGGTGTTTTTTTCAAATCCGAATTTTATTTACAAAAAAGAGTATGAGGTGGAAGAAGGAGTGGATTTCGAAACCGTGGAATCAGAGGCCATAGAAGAGATCTCAGGGTTGTTTGCGAGGAGCCTTGTGATCATGATGCTGGAGGGATTCTAGAAGAGTGCGCGCTGTTTCCAAAGGAAATATATTCGATAAAGATAAATTAGATAGGGCTTATTTCTTTTACGGGGAAGATCTTTATCAGGTAATGCAGTTCATTGAAGATAGAAAGACCGCTTCATCAGGGCAGGACCAGGGAGAGGTCGTTGTAGAGAAATATGCGCTGGGAACCGACACTTGGGCTGGTATCATTGATTCAGCAAGGACAATGCCTCTGCTGTCGTCTTCGGTCAGACTGGTTGTAGTTGAAGTACCATCCCGCAGCAGACAGAATGTGACAAGAGAAGAAGAGAATCTCTCTTCCGGTGAAGGAGAATTATTAAGGGCCTATCTTTCTTCCCCGTCTGAAAAGACCGTATTGTTCATTCTATTCAATCAAAAAATCAAAGGGTTGTCTCCCCTGCTCAAATTCTTTCAGTCACTGCCAGAGGGATGCATCCGAATCAAAGAGCTTAAAGCTTTGAAGGGAAACAAGATTTACAGCTGGATCAGAGAGAGAGTCAGGAGTGAGGCAAAAGACATTGACGGGTACGCCTGCTCTAGACTGGTCGAGCTTGCAGGCAATGACCTCAGAAGGCTAAGCAATGAAATCCACAAGCTGGTAACATTTGCAGGGGAAAAAACTCGTATCAGCTTGGAAGATGTTGAACTGGTCTCAGGTTGGGTCAAACCGTTGATTGAGTGGGAGATCATAAATTGCCTGGAAGAAGCTGATTATCAGAAGTGCCTTTTTACTCTTGATAAGCTTATAAGAAAAGAGAATATCCATCCGGTTGTCATTATGGACAGAATCCATAGTTTTTTTAATGATATCCTACTGGCAAAATTGCGAATACAAGAGGGGAATAAAGATAACATATCCATATTTAAAGAAATAAAACCTCATTTGCAGGAAAAACATAAGGATTTGTATCAAAGAAAATTCAGACAGGTCTTTCGTTTTGCCGAACGTGTTTCCGTTCAGGAGTTAAGGTATTTCATAGAGCAGCTCAAAGATATTGACATAAAAATAAAGTCAACGGGACTTTCTTTTCATGAACTGATGGATGGATTCCTTTTTGATTACTGCAGGAGAAGAGCGGGGCAAGAGAGATTATTTTGAAGGTATGGACGCAACCTGTCTGTTAAGCCTCGATTTATAGCGGCTGGCTGTATTTTTATGGATAGCCCCTTTTTTTGCTGTCCTGTCTATTAGAGAAAAAGTTTCAGGCAGAAGCTCGAGAGCTTCCTTTTTGTCTTTTTTTTCGATAGCGGCTCTTAGTTTTTTGATCTGTCTTCTGAGAATTGATTTGTTTCTCTTGTTCGTAGCGCGCCTCCGGAGACTCTGTCTCCTGTGTTTCTCCGCTGATTTATGTTGGGCCATTTGTTTCTCCTATAGAAAATAGGTGGTGTATGATAAAATATCTGTAAAGAATTGTCAACTCATTATAGAGGCAACAGGAGCCAGACGCTCTCATATTAAGAATGGATGATAAAAGCAACCGCAGATTATTGAGGTCTACGTTTGCCGTTTCTATCCCCACTTTATTGAGCCGTATCCTCGGGTACCTGAGGGATATGATCCAAGCCTTTTTTCTCGGAACAGGAACGAGTGCTGATGCGTTCACGATCGCATTCATAATCCCGAATCTGCTGAGGCGGCTGACCGCAGAAGGAGCTATGACCTCAGCATTTATCCCTGTTTTTTCCAAACTTAAAAAGGAAGAAAAAAGGGAAAAATTGTGGCAATTTGCCAATGTGTTCTTCTTTGACTTGACTCTTGTCATGGCAGTCCTGGTTGTCCTGGGCATTGTTTTTTCACCTCTCCTGGTCAAGGTCATTGCCTTTGGATTCAAAGATATCCAGGGAAAGATGGCGCTTACTGTCTTTCTCACTAAAATCATGTTTCCCTACATTTTTTTGGTAAGCCTCGCTGCTCTGGCCATGGCGATTTTAAACTCATTCCATAAATTCTTTGTACCTGCTTTGACGCCTGTTTTGTTTAATATTTCCATCATAACAGCCGCAGCCCTGTTTGCAGCCCGCAGCAAAGAGCCGGCTGTTGTGTTTGCCATAGGCATTGTAGCGGGAGGAGCGGCACAGCTTGGATTTCAGATCCCTTTTTTATGGAGAAAGGGTATGCGGTTCAAACCCGCACTTTCCTTCAAGCATCCGGCAGTCCGCAGAGTAGTCAAGTTAATGATTCCCGGAATATTCGGTGCGGGTATCCATCAGATAAATTTTGCTTTAAGCCGGATGATCGCATCGATTCTTGAGGAAGGCAGCGTGTCCTCTCTTTATTATTCATCAAGAGTTCAAGAATTCACTCTGGGGCTTTTTTCCATTGCTCTTTCCATAGCTCTTTTACCCACGTTTTCAGATCTAGTGGCTTCAAAAGATTATTCCGGGATGAAAAGAACGCTTTCTTTTTCTTTAAGGGCTATAAATTTTGTAACGATCCCTGCAATGGTGGGATTGTTTGTGCTGAGCCGACCCATTATACATATTTTGTATCAAAGAGGGCATTTCAATGCCGAGTCGACAGCTATGACAGCTTCCTGTCTTCTTTTTTTCTCCTTCAGTCTGCCTTTTATATCCGGAGTAAAGATTATATCGCCTGCCTTTTACTCTTTAAAGGATACCAAAACCCCTGCCATCGTTGCTTTTTTTATTATGATCATCTATATCTCTCTATCGGTTGTTCTGATGGGGCCCATGAGAGTGGGAGGGATCGCACTGGCGCTCTCCATCACAGCTCTATTTAATTTTGTTGCCCTCTTCTATCTGCTGGAAAAAAAGATAGGGAAAGTGGAAAAAAAGAAAGTCATGGTGTCTGCCTTTAAGTCTGCATCAGCAGCCTTTGTAATGGGATTTTCAGTGTGGGTTTTCTTTCATTCTTTTTCCTTTTATGATATGAATTTTCTATATAAAGTGCTCTTTTTAGCAGGGACCCTTTTTCTTGGAGTGGCGGTTTATTTAGTATTGAGTCTTGTAATTAACAAGGAAGAAATGAAGTCTTTCAGATTGATTTTGTCCAGGAAGAAAATAAAAAGGATCAAGGAGTCATAGTGAAAGTCGTCTTACAAAGAGTCAAAAAGGCCCAAGTCAAAGTAAGGGAAAAGATAACAGGAGAAATAGGGGAAGGATTCTGCCTTCTTGTCGGAGTTGAAAAAGGCGATACAGAAAAAGATGCTCTTTATCTGGCAGACAAGATATTGGGATTGAGAATATTTCCTGACAGTGAGGGAAAAATGAACCTGTCTCTACAGGAAACAGGGGGGGAGATTCTGGCCGTCTCACAATTCACTCTTGCCGGTTCTGTGAGAAAGGGCAGAAGGCCCAGTTTTGACCGGGCAGAAAGGCCCGATCAGGCAGAGAAACTTTTTGATTGCTTTGTGGCTCAACTCCGGGAAAGAAGCATTAAAACAGAAACAGGAATTTTCGGGGAAGTGATGGACGTCTATCTGGTAAACGACGGACCGGTTACATTTATCATTTCAAGCTAGACCATTTCCAGTATATGGCCCATCTTTTCTTTTTTGGTCTTCAGGTACTTTAGGTTTTTATCATTTGGCGGGATTTCAATCGGGACTCTTTCCGCTATTTCAAGCCCGTATCCCGAGAGGCCTATGAATTTTCTCGGATTGTTGGTTATGAGTCTCAGTTTGGTGATTCCGAGGGATACCAATATTTGAGCTCCGATCCCGTAGTCTCTCTGATCAGGTTTGAACCCGAGCTTCCGGTTAGCCTCAACCGTATCCTCTCCCTTTTCCTGTATGGCATAGGCTTTTATTTTATTGACAAGCCCAATACCGCGGCCTTCATGATTCAGAATGTAGAGAATCACTCCTTTTCCCTGTTTTTCAATCATTTTCATGGAAAGCTGGAGTTGTTCGCCGCAGTCGCACCGTTTTGAATGAAACGTATCTCCGGTAAGACACTGGGAATGGGCCCGGACAAGGATGGGTTCACCTTTTTTTATATCCCCTTTTATTAATACTACGTGGTGTTCGTTATAAATGGTGTCTTCGAATATCATTATCTTGAAATGTCCGAATTTTGTTGGAAGGTCAGTCTCTTCGATTTTTTTCACGTGGATCTCATGCTGCATTCTGTACTTGATAAGATCCGCAATGGTCAGTATCGGGATATCAAAGGTCTCACTGAATATTTCCAGTTCCTCTCTTCGGGCCATTGTGCCGTCTTCATTCATTATTTCACAAATGACACCGGCGGGGGTCAGTCCGGCCAGGCGGGCGATATCAACGGAAGCTTCTGTTTGTCCCGCTCTTTTCAGCACACCTCCTTCCTGGGCCTGTAACGGAAAAATATGTCCGGGCCGCGCAAGATCGGAGGGTTTGGATCCGGGTTCTATGGCCTTGAGTATAGTACGGGATCTGTCATAAGCAGAGATACCTGTGGTGATGCCTTCTTTGGCATCGACTGAGACAGTAAACGCCGTCTTAAAAGGCGCGGTATTGGATGCGACCATCTGGGGCAGGTCAAGTTCTCTGATTTTGTCCTTGGTGAGAGACAGACAGATCAGACCTCTTGCATGTTTGGCCATGAAGTTGATGATGTCCGGAGTGACTTTTTCAGCCGCACAGGTCAGGTCTCCTTCATTCTCCCTGTCTTCGTCATCAACAATGATGATGAGTTTCCCTTCTTTTATGGTTTTTATGGCATTCTCTACGGAAGCAACAGCTGATGCTTTTTGCATGTATGGAAATCCTTATTCACCTGCAGTATTCATAAAAAAATGGCGATGTTTTTATTATTAATTTATTTTCAGCGATGAACATGATTTTTGCAAGAAAAATGACTGGAACATTTTTCTTGTTAGTATTTTTTATTTTAATCGCCATTTTTTTACCATAGAGGCGAGCCGATCTCACTGCATCTGCTTCGTTACAGGGCATTCGCAGTGAAGTGCCACGACTTCATGTCCTGTGCCTTGCATCTGCATCAACCTCGACTCGTGAATAATCCAGGTTCAGTGTTTTATTTTGGTTTAACTGAATAATTATACACATATTTACCGATAATGTCACATTCAATATTGACTTCACTGCCTGTTTTCAAATCAGACAGGTTGGTATCCTTCAGGGTGATAGGGATGATTTCTACCTCCAGATGATTGTTTTTAACGGAAGCTATGGTTAGGCTGACTCCATCCACGGAAACTGAACCTTTGGGTATGAAATAAGGACTTAATTCATAAGGAAATCTTATGGTGATTCTTTTTCCGTTTTTTCTGGTTTCGATTTTAATGATTTTCCCTTTTTCGTCAATGTGGCCGGTTACCAAATGACCGCTGAGAGGATCCGAAAGGGTTAGGGGAGCCTCCAGATTCAGACGGTCATCCCTGCGCAAAGAGCCTAAAGTGGTTTTTGTCAGGGTTTCCGGTGATAGATTAAAAGAGAGCCAGTCTTTTTTCTTTTTGACGAGGCTCAGACAGACTCCGTTAACAGAGAGGCTGTCCCCGATTTTTATATCGGGGGCCACAGTGGGGGCTTCTATGGCCATCTCCTGTTTCCCCAGGATGTAAGCTTTGAATCGGCCTGTATGCTTTATGATACCTGTAAACATCATATATATCCTTGAATAATGATATCATCCCCTATCTTAAATGTATTCATTTTTTTCAATTTCAAAGATTCTTTTATGGTCTCGGCTCCTTTTCCCTGATAAAAACAGGGAGCGCGTTTGCCGCCTATGAGTTTTGGAGACACGGAAACAATCATCTTATCCACGGTTTTGGATTCAAGCATATGTGTATGGAGAAGAGTGCCTCCTTCAACAAGCACGCTGGATATCTGGTTTTTCCCCATCCAGGAAAGCGCTTTTTTTATATCGACTTTGTTGTTTTTTCGGTCAACATGTATGACCTTTACTCCTTTTTTCTGTAAAGCGTCTTTTTTTTCTGAAGGGGATTTCTCGAGTGTAAAAATGACCACTTCTCCTTTTGATAGGGTGGATAGCACCTTGGACTGGAGCGGAATGCGGAGGTTTGAGTCCAGAATGACCCTGGTAATGGTTTTTCCGGACCAGCTCGGGTGCCTAACTGTCAATCTGGGATCATCTTTCAATACAGTGTTTATTCCTACCATTATGGCATCATGTTCCCCTCTTATGAGGTGCATGTATTTTCTTGTTTGGGAAGATGAAATCCATTTTGAAGTATATGTTTTTGTGGCTGTTTTTCCATCCAGGCTCAGTGCTGTTTTTAGGGTTATGAAAGGGATTTTAGACTGGATGTATTTTATATAAGTCTCATTGAGTCGCTTGTTTTTCTCTTCAAGGAGGCCTAAAGAGACCTGGATCCCAGCCTGTTTCATCCTTTCTATTCCTTTTCCGTTGACCAGGGGATTGGGGTCTATGGATGACACGACTATTCTCTTGATTTGGGCACTGATGATTTTATCAACACACGGAGGAGTTCTCCCCCAGTGCACACAGGGTTCCAGATTAATGTAGGCTGTTGCCTCTTTGGCCCTGGAACCTGCCTTTGCAAGGGCTACGGCTTCGGCATGGGGTTTTCCAGGTCTTTCATGATAACCGTGACCGATAATGACTCCGTTTTTTACTATGACGGCCCCAACATAAGGATTCGGGCTCGCCCAGCCGATCGCTTTTTCAGCAAGAGCATAGCACATTTGAAGGTAGGATATATCTTTATGAACATTCATGATAAAAGAGCATATATGAATTCTTCAGGAGAAAATTCAAGCATATCCTTTTCATTCTCTCCTATGCCTATGAGCTTTATGGGAAGACCCAGCTCATCAACGATGCTTATCACACTTCCCCCCTTGGCCGTTCCGTCCAGCTTGGATAAAAAGATACCTGTTAATCCGGAGAATTTTGAAAATTCTCTTGCCTGATGAAGGGCATTTTGCCCAATGCTTGCGTCAAGTACCAGAAGCACTTCATGTGGGGCGCCTTCGATTTCTCTTGAAATGATTTTCTTGATTTTTTCCAGTTCGCTCATAAGGTTTATGTTGGTGTGCAGGCGGCCGGCTGTATCTATGAGGAGTATCTGATACTGTTTGGCTTTAAAAGATTGGATAGCGTCGTAGGTTACGGCTGCGGGGTCGGAGCCATAGGAGCCTTTGATGACGGGAATGTTTAATTTTTTCCCCCATTCTGAAAGCTGTTCCTGAGCAGCGGCTCTGAAGGTATCTGCTGCCACCATGAGCACTTTTTCTCCCTTTTTTTTGAAATGATAGGCTGTTTTGGCGAGGGATGTGGTTTTGCCTCCTCCGTTTGTTCCCACAAACATGACAACAGTGCCGCGGCTGTTTGTGTTTAGCTCTGGAGAGAATTTTGAGAGGATCCCGTTTATTTCATCCTCTAAATGCTGCTTGACAGCTGGAATGGAATCTGTCTTTTTGCTTTTTTCTTTGAGATTGGAAATGATTTTTTCAGAAGCAGCTATACCGACATCTGTAAGAAGAAGAGATTCCATAATGTCATCCAGTATCTCGCCTCTTTTTTTTGTAGATTTGAACGCTTCTTTGATTTTATCGTTGAATATTTTCCTTGTCCGGGAAAGTTTGTCCTTTAGTCGGGCCATTTTGTTATGTGAATTATATTTTTCATGCCTATCATTGTCAATGCGTACAAACCGCGTTTGATTTTAAAATGAAAGTAAAAACAAACAAAAACTTTTCGGTTGTCTTTTTTGTAGAAAGCATGCATATCCTTGAAAGCAAAACAAAAAAATGAACATCGCCATTTTTTTATGAATAGGTCAGATTAATAATCTTTGGAGTTAGAGAGCTAACTATGTTAAATTGAAATTTAATGGATGAGAACATATGGTTGCTGCCCGAGCCTGATAAAAGAGTTCCCCTTCTGGCTTCCGAACTGGGACTCTCTTTAGAAACAGCTCGGATTCTTTTTAATAGAAACATAACAACGAAAGAAGAAGCCCGAAAATTTCTCTTTTCCGATCTAAGCGATTTGAATGATCCTTATCAAATGGATGGGATGGAAGAAGCCGTCTTCAGGGTTGAAAAGGCAGTAAGGGATAAGGAGAAAATGCTTGTTTTCGGGGATTATGATGTGGATGGGATTCTTTCTGTAGTGGTTTTTATGAAAGCGATTGAGTCCTTGGGAGGCTGTATCGGATACTTTATTCCAGATAGGTTAGAGGACGGATACGGTATTAAAAACAAGCACATAAAGATGCTGCTGGAACGCAAGGTAAAATTAATGGTCAGTGTGGACTGCGGTATAAAAGCCGTTGAATTTACGGAGAAAGCAGGAGGTCATGGTGTGGATGTGATCATTACAGATCATCATCAGCCCGGGCCGGAAATCCCTAAAGCCGTGGCTGTTCTCAACCCTGCTTTGAGCCATTCTTCCTATCCTGATAAAGACCTGGCAGGCATAGGTGTGATTTTCAAACTGATCCAGGCGCTTATGGAAAGGAGAAACAAGGGCTCTGTTCTCTCTCATTACCTGAAGCTTGTTTCTATTGGTACCATTGCTGATGTGGTCAAACTAAGAGGTGAAAACAGGATTTTCGTCAAATACGGTCTTGAAGGCTTGAGAGACGTATCCAATACGGGCCTGAAGAATTTGCTTTCCATCTGTGGGATTGAGTATAGAGACGTAACTGCAGGAGATGTGGGGTTCAGGATTGCTCCCAGGCTCAATGCGGCAGGAAGGTTGGGCAAGGTGGACCTTTCCGTAGACCTTTTTCGGGTCCGGGATAAAAAAGAAAGTGAAAACATAGCTCTGCATCTGAATGAATTGAACTCATTACGGCAAAAAGCTGAGATGAATATATTTAACCAGGCCATAGAAAAAATAGAAAAGAACAATCTGGAGAAAAAATACAAGCTGTTCATTCTGGGAAGCAAGGAGTGGCATCGAGGGGTCATAGGCATAGTTGCCTCCCGATTGAAGGACATTTACCACAGGCCGGTGCTGCTGTTTTCCTATGAAAACGGGAAGGCGTTTGGCTCAGGGAGAAGCATTAAAGAATTTTCTCTGATTAACTGCCTGAGGAACAGCGGTCATCTTTGTATGAGTTACGGAGGGCATCCCTTAGCTGTCGGCTGCGAGATACAACAAAGCTGTTTTGATGATTTTAGAAAGGAAATAAACGCTTATGCCGATTCAGAAATTAATGATACGGATCTGAAAAGAAAGATTAAAATAGATGTAAAAATTGATTTTAAGGTAATAACAAATTCTTTTTTGGAGGAGATCGACCTGATCAAGCCCTATGGAGCCGGAAATCCCAAGCCTGTTTTTTTATCGGAGAAAGTCTGTATAGCTTCCAGACCGCAGGTTCTCAAAGGAAAGCACAGTAAGTTCATTTTAAAAAAAGACGAAAGGATTTTTGAGGCTATGGGTTGGGGAAGAAAGGACTGGGTCGAGGGTGTTGAACGAGGGGATCGGGCAGATATCGTTTATTCTTTTAGCCACAATGAGTATCTTGGAAAAAAGCGTTTGAATTTCGTTCTGCATGATATAAGGTCAGAAAGAAGATAAATGAAGCTTATGATTCAGAAAATTGTTTTATAATAGATATGGATAAAAAAGGACACATATGTTCAAGAAAATAAAAGCAAAGCAGGTCAGGCCTGCCCTGATATTCAGGCATTTGACTTTATCGCTGCTTGTGCTGGTCGTTGTCATTATAGGGGTGGACATTATTTCCAGGTCAGGGAAGAAAGCAAATATTTCCCTATCCGATGAGGAATTGAAGGAACAGAAAGTCGAACTAAGGGAAGACGTGCTTTATTTAGAGGATGAAAAAGGGAGGCCTGTGCTTGAATCAAAAGCCGGCCGGCAGTATCTGGGTGAGGACGGATTTTACCACCTTGAAGGGGACGTATTGATAAGATTTTTAAAGCGTGCTGAGGGCGAAGATGTCGTTTTTAAAGGAGATGAAATTCTTCATGACAGAGAAGGGAGCCGGTTTGTTCTCAAAGGAAATGCTGTCATAGAGTTTAAGGACCTTTTGATTGAATCTTCTTACCTCGAGTATAAGAGCAATGAGCATGTGATGACAACGGACAAAGGGGTGTCTTTTATTTCTGACAGGATCAAAGGGTCAGGGCAGAACATGATCTGCTGGGAAAGAGAAAAGCAAGTAAAGATTCGGGATAACGTGCATCTGGAATTGATTCAGGATGAAGAGGGTTCAAAGGTCATTCATGTGAGCGGAGATGAGCTGTTTTATACCCAGAAATGGGGGAACGGTTCAATGGAAGGTCATGTAAAGGTTAAAGCCGGGCGAAATTCTATCAGTACGGAACTAATGGAGTTTTATCTTCCCCCGGATAAGGACTTTTTAAGGTCCATTAACTTAAAAGGAAATGTCAAAGGGGATCTATTTTTAGAATCCTCATCAAAAGATGGTCCTAAGGTTCAGGAGTACAGAGCCGAGGCCGATAGAGTGTTCGTAAGATTCTTCAAATACCTTGACATCCCCCAGAGGATCGCTGCCAGAGGCAACTGCTTGATTGATGCAGTCAAAGCAGACATGGGATTCCATCGAATACGGTCAGGAAGATTTGCTATTGGTTTTACCAAAGACGGGGAGATAAATGAGTTTTCAGGCGCTGAAAATGTTATCGTTGAGGAAAACGAAGGAGATGACGAAAGGCTGATTAAAGGGAGCCAATTTTCAGTCGATAGTCAGGAGGAGACACTGACTGTGTTTGGCCGTAAAGCCCAGAGGGCAGAGATTTCTTCAGGAGAATATGAGATTTCTGCTGATGAGATATCAAGCGGTTTAGATGGAAGCGGCCTGGAAGCAAAAGGAAATATAACAGGAGTGTTCCTGCCTTCTGAAAGCGGCGAAATGAGTATCGGAATCTTTTCAAGCTCGCAGCTTGTGTTCATTTCATCGGATACAATGAGATATTTGAATGAACAAGACCGTTTTATATTTAAAGGAAAAGTAAAATTATGGCAAGAACAGGAGATGCTGAACACGGAGGAACTTATTATAAGAAAAGACGATGGGGAATTAGCTGCTCTTAAAGGCGTTCAAACAGTCTTTGTTTTTGAAAACAGTGAAGGAGAGGAAAAAAGCATTAAAATCACCTCGAATGTCATGGAATTTAACCCGGAAGAAAATAAAATTTCCTACATGCAGGAATGTTCTTTGGAGACAGAGCAGATTCTCCTGAATGCAGAGTCCATATCCATACTCATGAAAGAGGATGAAAAAGAGTTAGACGTCATCACCGCAAGGGATTCAGTGACGGTCAAGACAGGGGTGTATGAAGCAAGAGGAGAGGAAGCTGTATACACTCTGGAAGATGAAAAGATGGTCCTGACAGGAAATCCTGTTCTTATAGAAGAAAACGGAGGAAGGACGAATGGAGACAAATTGACTTTTATTATGACCGATGATAGAATCATCGTCGAAAACAGAGGAGACCAAAGATCAGTAACTGTGATAAAGAAGTGAACGATGGATACTTACTTAGAAGCGAAAGGACTGGAAAAAAGCTATCGAAAAAAGAAAGTCGTGCACAATGTTTCTATAAAAGTACGCAGGGGTGAGATTGTCGGTCTTCTGGGGCCAAATGGTGCGGGAAAAACAACCACCTTTGGATTGATTCTCGGTCATATTCCTCAGGATGCCGGGAAAATTTATTTGGATGGGGAAGATATAACCGATTTTCCTATGTATCTAAGAGCCCGGAAGGGATTATGCCTTCTTCCCCAGGAACCATCCTCTTTCAGAAAGTTAAGCGTTGGAGACAATCTTTTAGCCGTGAATGAGATCTTGTCTGATCCTTCTTCTCTAAATGAATCAGAAGTGATAGGTATATTGAACGAATTCGGATTGGGGAACCTTTTTGAGGAAAAGGCTATCACCCTGTCCGGAGGAGAAAGGAGAAGGCTTGAAATTGCAAGGGCCCTGACTACAAATCCGGATTATATCCTTCTGGATGAACCTTTTACAGGAATAGACCCTTTAGCTATTTTAGACCTGCAGAAAATCATCTTTTCACTCAAAGAGAGAGGTATCGGCCTGTTGATTACGGATCACAGTGTCAGGGAAACTCTAAAAATTACAGGCCGGGCTTATATTATGGATAAAGGGAAGATATTGATTAAAGGGACTCCTGAAGAGGTGGTTCACTCAAAGCAGGTGAAATCATCCTATTTAGGAGAGGAGTTCAGACTGGAGTGATTTCCGGAAATCAATTTTAAGGGAAGAATATGGCTCTGAAACAGCAGTTAAGTCAAAAGCAGGTTCAAAAAATCGTCCTTGCACCTGCGTTGCAGCAGGCCATAAAGCTTCTTCCGCTGACAAATTTGGAGATTATTGAGGTCATAGACACGGAATTAAGCGAGAATCCTTTGCTTGACATAAAAGAAGAGACAGAGAAAAAAGACCGGGAAGAACAGAAGAATAATAAAGAGCAGGATCCGGGCTCACAAGAAACAGGCGATTCTTTAGAAGGAGAAGATGATAAGGAATTTGAAGCCATGTATGAGCAGTACTTTGACAACAGATTCAATTCTTTTTCCATGGAGAAAAAAGAATCCCCAGATTATGAAAACTTTGTTACAAAGGCTCTTTCTCTCTGGGAACGTCTCGACTGGCAAGCCAATATGACCTTTTTTTCAAAGAAGGAAAAGGAGATAGCGCATTATATCATAGGAAATATAGATGAAGATGGATATCTAGCGACCTCTTTAAAGGATATTTCAAAAGTGGTTAAAGCCCCTTTAGATAAGATCGAACAGGTAAGAAAGAAAATAATGAACTTCGACCCTGTTGGAGTGGGAAGCCTCTCTCTTAAAGAGGCGCTTTTGGCTCAATTGGATTATTTGGAAATTGAAAATGAAAATCTCAGAAATATCATTGAGAACCATCTTGACCTTCTGGAAGAGTCCCATTATGAAGAACTATCCAAACATTGTGGCATCTCTCTTTCTGAAGTGAGAGAAGTCATAGAGGAAATCAAGAGATTAAATCCTAGACCCGGAAGAAAATACACTCAGGAAAGAACGGATTATATTATCCCCGATATTATTGTGGAAAAAGCCGATGACAGGTACAGTGTAAGGGTTAACAATGAGGGAATTCCAAGCCTTAAGATAAATAAATTTTATAGAAAACTCATTGCGCGCGCATCAAAGGATAATCCTGAAGCCTATGAGTTCTTAAAGGCTAAATTGAAAAAGGCATTCTGGTTTTTGCGGAGTCTGGACCAGAGAAATAACACCATATATAAAGTTGCACAATTTATTTTAGAGAAGCAGGAGGATTTTATAGAAAAAGGACTGGATTATATTAAACCATTGACTTTGATTGAGCTGGCCCAGGAGATCGGAGTGCATGAGTCCACTGTTGGACGCGTTGTAGCAAACAAACATATAATGACGCCTCGAGGAGTGTTTCCTTTGAAATATTTCTTTCATAAAGCCCTTTGCAGAGATTCGGGTGAAGAGGTTTCTACCTTAAGGATAAAGGAAAAGATGAAAAAATTGGTGGAGAGCGAGGACGGGAAGAACCCATTGAGTGATGGTGAAATAAGCGACGTTCTGGCAAAAGAAAACTTCAATATAGCGAGGCGAACAGTAGCGAAATACAGGAAACAACTAAAAATTCCGCCTTCTCATATAAGAAAGAGAAAATATCTAATGGAGGAGTCATGATAAATATAAATTATACGGGCAGACAGATAAACATTACAGCTGAAATAAGAGAGTTTTGTGAAAAAAGAATAAAAAGTACGGAAAAGTTGGTCAATTCACCTGCAGAGTTGGATATTATATTGTCAGTTGAAAAATACCGCCATAAAGCGGAGATCAATATTTCTTCAAAAGGATTCAATTTAAATGCGGCTGAAGAGACCCGGGATATGATTTCATCCCTGGGGCTTGCTTTTGAGAATATTGAGAGGCAGATAAAAAAAGAGAAAGACAAAACGAGGCACCGGAAAAGGAGAATAAAGAAGGAATCCGAGGTTTTTGTGGCTGAGGGCGAATTGCAGAAAAAAGGCAAGAGGATTATAGAAGATGATGATTATACATTAAAACCAATGTCAGTGGACGAAGCAGCCCTGTTGTTTGACTCAAAAAAGAGAGATGTTTTTGTCTTCAGGACCCTTGAGAAACAAAACTGGGCGGTCTTATATAAGAGGAAAGATGGAAATCTGGGTCTGATTGAACTTGAGTAAAATAGAGAGATAAAATTGAAAGTAAGCAATTTATTAACGAACAATATGGTCATTTTGGATTTGGAAAGAGATGGTCGTGACGAAGTCATTAAAGAAATGGTCTCTTTTTTAAAGGAAAGGAAGAAGGAGATAAAAGAGAAAGACCTGTATGATCGGCTGATACAAAGAGAGGAACTCGGCAGCACTGCTATCGGCGAGGGATTTGCCATTCCGCACTGTAAAGTTAAATCTGCCAAAGATTTAACGGTGCTTCTTGGAATCTCCAGGAAAGGAGTTGATTTCCATTCTCAGGATAACAAGCCTTCGTTCATATTTTTTCTGGTTGTTTCTTCCCCGGACAACCCAAGTGTCAATTTACAAGCTTTGGCGGCTATTGCCCATCTCATACGTAAGTCTAAGAACCTTATCAAAAAGATACTCGATGCTAAAAACATAAGTGAGGTTTTAACGGTTATCCAGGATGAAGAGGACCGCATAGATGAGTAGAGCTGACAAGACTTCTTCAGCCGAAAAAGAAAATTTGAACCAGAAAGTGGTCTCAGGGGGGATGCTTCAGATAAATGGGCTCGGTGTCTTGATCAAGGGGGACAGTGGAATTGGAAAAAGCGAAAGCGCTCTTGAGTTGATATCAAGGGGATGGCGTTTTATTTCTGACGATGTGACGAACATAAAAAAGATATCAGAAGACAAACTTATAGGAATGTCACCTTCTTTGAGCCGCTATTTTATGGAGATAAGAGGACTTGGAATTATCAATATCAAACAGATTTTCGGATCCAAGGCCATTTGTAAACGCTCAAAGATAGACTTGGTTATAAACTTAAAGAATTGGGAGCCAAATAAAGAATATGACCGCCTCGGTCTGGAATCACCGGAAAAACACGAACTGTTAGGAGTGAAGATCCCTCAGATAATCATTCCAGTTGCCCCGGGGAGAAATATCGCTACTTTGATAGAAGTAGCCTGTAAAGTGCAGGTACTGAGGGAAAAAGGTTACCATGCTCCCCAGGAGATTAAGCACAGACTGAATAGGGACATCGCCTTAAAAGAAAGAAAAAGGGAAAAATAAATTGGCAGATTATAATTTTCTGATCATCACAGGACTATCAGGTTCAGGAAAAACAACGGCCAGCCGTTTTTTTGAGGATTTAGGATATTACTGTATGGACAACATCCCTGCCAAGCTGATCCCAAATTTTGTAGACTTGTGGAGAAAGAAAGAGTTCCAGATAGATAAAGTGGCGTTTGTGATAGATATAAGGGAAGCCGGATTTGTTTCGGAGTTCCCTAAGATTCTGAAAAAAATCCGGAAAAGGCTTTCTCCCTGTGTGATATTCATGGAGGCTTCAGATGAGACCATCATTAAAAGATTCAGTGAAAGCAGACGGCCTCATCCTTTAACAGGTCAGGGAACAGTTATCCAGAATATCCATCTTGAAAGAGAAAAACTTGCGGAAATAAAAAATCTTTCTGACGAAGTCATTGATACGTCAAAAACGAGTATCTCTGATTTAAAAAAATTGATATCTGATAGGTTTTTAAAAAAAAGCGAATATCGGATTCAGATCATGTTGATTAGTTTTGGATATAAATATGGAGTCCCTCTGGATTCAGACCTTGTTTTTGATACAAGATTTTTACCAAACCCTCATTATGTAGACCATTTAAGAGACAAGACAGGTCAGGAAAAAGAAGTTTCAGACTATATCTGTCATTCTGAAACAACAAAAAAATATATCGAAAATCTCTTTGCATTTATTGATTTTCAACTTCCTTATTTGATAGAAGAAGGGAAGAGCTATCTGACCATTGCCATCGGATGTACAGGCGGGAAACACCGGTCCGTTGCGGTTGCCGAGTGGCTGAAGGAACATTTGGAATCAAAAAAGTATAGCATTCAAATCACGCATCGTGATATATTCAGATAGGCTTTAAATGGATGCTTTTAGTTCGATAGGAAGGGCTTAATGTATTTGTTCATACGTGATAAAATGGTTTATCGGTTGGACAGATGAGTGCAAAGACGATGCATGGATTTAGGGTGTTGGAATATTTCAGACTTTGTTGTATGAACGGAAAATGAAATGATAGGTGGCGTCATTGTTTCTCACGGCAAGTTGGCTGAAGAGCTCCTGAATGCACTCACGATAATCTTGGGAGAGGCTGTTAACATAGAGGCCATTTCAATTGGCTGGTATGATGATCTTGAGGAGTCAAAGAAAAAAATCAATGAAAGCATAAAAAGGGTCGATCAAAAAAATGGAGTGCTCATTTTTACTGATATGTTTGGCGGCACTCCTTCGAATCTGAGTTTTAGTTTTTTGAAAGACGGTCAGGTGGAGATAATAACAGGAGTCAACCTGCCAATGCTCATAAAATTCGTCTCCTTGCAGAGAAGCTATAATTTAGAGGATGTTGCAAGGAAAGTCGTTGAACAAGGGAAAAAAAACATACATCTTGCCAGCGCACTGCTTAAGACAAAAAGTTAACCTTTATTTTAGCTGGGGTCTATGATAAAAAAAAAATTAGAAATTAAAAACAAGTTAGGCCTGCACGCAAGAGCTGCCGTTAAATTTGTTAATCTGGCTAACAGGTTTACCTCTTCAATAAAAATAATAAAAGACGGGAGTGAGGTTGATGGAAAAAGCGTTTTGGGCATACTCACTCTCGCAGCTGTCCAGGGTTCGGAAATACAGTTAAACGTTTCAGGAAAAGACGAGAAAATGGCTTTGCAGGCTCTCAGTGATTTGGTTGATGAAAAGTTTAACGAGGAAGAGTGATCTCTGATGGAATATTTTAGGCTAAGAGGAACCGGAGTATCCCCGGGCATTGCAGTGGGAGAAGTCCTTTTATCCGAAGGCATTGTTTTTACGTCAAGAAAGATCGGCATTAAAAAGGAACATATAGATAGAGAACTGAAGAGACTGGACGTTGCGATTCATAGAACAGGGGAACAACTCAGGAAACTGAAAGAGGAGATAGGGAAAAAAGTTGGATCAGACCACTCTTTTATTTTTGAAGCACACCTTTTTATTCTTCAGGACGATTCTCTTATCTCCAGAATAAAGGAGATTATTAAAGATGAAAAAACCAGAGCTGAAAGAGCTATCTCCAAGGTGTTTGAAGAGTATTCCAAAATGTTCAAGTCCATTGAGGACGAATATTTTAAGCAGCGTGAATATGACCTTAAAGATGTTCTGTCTAAAATCTACTTAAATCTTGAATCCTATAAAAAGTTAAAAAAAGATGACGGAAAAGAGAAAATACTAGTGGCGCATGACCTTCTTCCTTCTGAAGCGGCTTCAAGGTTAAGTCAGGGAAATGTCCTTGCTGTGGCCCTTGATGTCGGCGGCACCACTTCTCATACTGCTATTCTGGCGCGCTCTTTAAACATTCCCGCAGTAATGGGATTGAGCCAGATCACCCGGAAAGTCAAAGACGGGGATACCCTTATTGTGGACGGAACAAACGGTGAAGTGATTATCAATCCTCCCCTTGCTATTAGACGGGAGTTTGACAGCAAGCAAAAAAAATACGACAGCTATGTAAGGGAACTTAAGAAGACAGCAAAATTGGAATCCAGGACTCTGGACAGAGTCAGATTTTTCCCTTTTGCCAATATTGAACTTCCGGAAGAAGTCGATCTTGCCTTTTCTATGGGGGCGGAAGGAGTGGGGCTGTTCAGAACAGAGTTTATTTTTTTCCAGAGAAAGGATCTGCCCTCTGAGGAGGACCATTACCAGGTCTATTCCCAGGTTGCAAAGAATGCCGGCAAGAAGCCCGTCTACATAAGGACGGTTGATATCGGAGGAGAGAAAAATTTTCCTCAATTGAGCATTGAGAAGGAGCCAAATCCTGCATTGGGGCTCAGGGGTTTCCGGTTATCCTTAAGAGAAAGAACGCATTTTAAAACTCAGCTGAGAGCCATATTACGGGCGAGCGCTCTAAACAAAAATGTCCGCATCATGCTTCCCATGATCACAGGCCTTGAGGAGATTGAGGAAGCAAAATTGATTATCGGAGATATAAAAGAAGAATTGAAAGCTCAGAAGTTCAAATATGATGAAAACATACCCTTTGGCATAATGATTGAAGTGCCTGCAGCTGCTGCTATCTCCGACAGTCTGGTCAAAGAAGTCGATTACATTAGTATTGGAACCAATGACCTTATTCAGTATTACCTTGCTGTTGACAGGTCAAATGAGCTGGTCTCCTATTTATTTAAACCGCTGCATCCTTCTGTTTTGAGGCTGTTGAAATTTATTATTGACAGCGCAAAAAAAGAAAAAAAAGAGGTCACACTATGCGGCGAAATGGCTGCAGATCCACTTTCAGCATTGGCTTTGTTAGGGCTTGGACTGAAGCGGTTCAGTATGAATCCTATCTTCATACCAAAGATAAAAAAGGCTCTGAGGTCAGTTGAATACAAGAGCGCACAAATGATTGTGGAAAAGGCTCTGGATCTAAAAACGGCGCGGGAGGTCGAGGAGCATTTCTTAGAAAGTATTTTATCTAAACACCCGAAGGCTCTTCTTGCCACAGAGGCTTCTTAATATCACCCGGTCCTTTCGATGTTTCAGAGTATTTATTTTTTCAGGCTTAGGTGCTCCTTCCGTAGATGTCTTTGAGCCTGATAATGTCATCTTCATTCGAATTTCCTATCCAGATCTCCATGATTCTTGCGGGGCGCTTTCCAATATTCCGGACTCGATGAGGAGTTTTCAAAGGGATAAATATTTCCTCGTTTTTTCGGGGCTGCCATACTTTTTCTCCTACTGTGACCTCCAGACCTTTATCCAGAGCTACCCAGAATTCACTTCTCTGGTTGTGATACTGAAGAGACAGCGATTCGTTTGGATTTACTGTAATCAGTTTGATGCTTCCGGCCTCTTTGTGCGGGAAAGAACGGAATTTTCCCCAGGGACGCTGGCTTTCGATGATTTTTTCCCTAAATTCTTTTTCTTCTTGAGGGGTTGTTTTTTTTGATACAGAAGGAGTTTTCTTTTTCGCCATACTATTCGGTTGTAAAATTCCGCCTAAGGTTCATTCAAAATTAAAAGGGCACGTCCTCATCTTCACCGTCAGATTCCGGCATATTTTGATCTGAGGGGAAGTCTGACTCATCCTGGTAATCCGGGGGGGATTGCGTTGTGTCTGCATCAATATCCTCGCGCTTTCCGAGCAAAGTAACCTGGTAAGCATGAACTTTTGTTGTGTATCTCTGTTTTCCGTCACGGTCTTCCCATTTATCGGTTCTCAGCCTTCCTTCAACAAGAACTTGTTTGCCTTTTGATAGATACTTTTCACAAAATTCCGCTGTTTTTCCCCAGGATACGACTTTATGCCATTCTGTACGGTCCTCGCTTTCCTTTGTCTGCGGATTAAAGACACGCTCGTTCGTGGCTAATGAATAATTTGCGACAGGCCTGTTGGACTGGGGGATATACCTGATATCAGGATCAGCTCCGAGGCGGCCCACTAAAATGACCTTATTAAAGCTGTTTATATCTCTCATTGTAAGATCCTTGATTGTATTTCCTTGATTTTTTCCTGGGCGATTCTTGTTTCTTCTTCAAGGGGAAATTTACTTATAAGAAGCTTGAATACAGCTAAGGCCTCATCATCTTTACCGGTTTCCATAAGACATATCCCCTTTTTTAAGTGAGCGGCCGGAATTTCGTCACCTTCTGGATAACTCAGAATAAGGACATTGAATTTTTTTATCGCTTCTTCGAAATTTTCTTGGCTGAAATAACACTCTCCGATCCAATAAAGCGCATTATCCGCAAGCGGGCTTTCTGGAAAGTGCTCCAGGTAAATGGTGAATCCTTCAATCGCCAGCTGAAAATTGCCTTTCAAATAGTCTGATCTGGCCAGGTTGTATACCTCTTGCGGAGAGAGATTGGGATCAAGTTGTGTTTTTGGTGCGCTTTCTTCTTCGGCTGTTTCTGTTTGACCTGTGGTTGATTCCTGTCCGGATTCATCCATGACCTCATCCTGTGTGATTTCTTTTATTCCCTCTGGAAGGGATGCCGTTGACTGTTTGATTTCGATCAGATCTTCAGCAATATCTGCAAGACTGGACGTGAGGGAGTTGAACTTTTCAAGTAAAACCTGATACTGTGCGGGAATCTTTTCTTGCTCCTCACCAAGGCTTGCCTGTTCGTTTCGAATCAGATTCATCAGTTCGTGAATTTCATCTAACCGTTTTTTTATATAGATGATGTCTTCCTGATTCTTTTTCGCCTGTTTCTCCAGCTCCAAGATCTTCATCTTTATTGTCTGGACATCTTCATATATCAGTTCATATGCTTTTTTGCTTTTCTGGATTCCTGAAAGCAGAATGGAACATAAGAAGACAAGAATGATCCCAGAACAAAGCTTTTTAGCCATAAAAAGATCTATTTTTCAATGATAGTAAATTGAGCCCTTCTGTTTTTCTGCCATGCGATTTCATTGTGACCCGGATCCAGCGGCTGGCTTTTTCCGTATGAAATGATTTGGATCCTGTCTTGTGAAATTCCTAGGGAGATAAGATAGTCTCTGGCGCTTTTCGCTCTTTTTTCTCCCAGTGCGAGGTTATATTCTTCGGTCCCGCGTTCATCACAATGACCTTCTATCAGTATTTTTACACTTCCCCATTTATTGAGCCAATTGGCATTTGCTCTCAGAACCGGTTTTGCGTCTTCTCTAATGAAATATTTGTCAAAATCAAAGTGGATCACACTGAGAGGCTTTTCTGCATTGATTACCTCCAGTGTTTTTTGTTCAAATATTTCTTTCTCGGTCAGTTCCGGCTCTTTTGCCGGAGGTTTTTCTACTTTCTCAACTTGGGGCTGTTCTTTGACCTGTGGAGGAGGAGGTGGCGTTTCTTCCACTTTTTTCCTACAGGATGCAAAGAAAGAAAAGACCAAAAGAAAAGAGATAGATAGCACAGTTAATTTTTTCATGGGATCTCCTTTGGGTTTATTTTTTGCATTTAACACATAACGTCCGGATATATTGTTTAATCTATATACAATGAATACATAGAGTTGTCAAATAGTATAAATAAAATCCGCGACATAAAAAATCATGAAAAAAGCTCTTTTTATTATTTTCTTGACCAGTTCGGGAGCTTGTTTTCTCCTTTGGAAGTCAAGCGCCTTAGGTTGGTTCCGTCATAATCAATAGAGTAGATATGGATGGTACCTGTGCGGTTGGAAGAAAAGATGATGTGCCTCCCATCAGGAGACCAAGAGGGGGATTCGTTCCTGGAATATCCTTCTGTAAGCTTAATAATGCGGTCGGTTCTGAGATTAAGAACGTAAAGATCAAACACAGCGGCAACTCTTGATACATAAACGATCCTGTCACCGGTTGGAGCCCAGGCAGGTGCATCATGATAATTTCCTCCGAAGCTGCGTCTGCGTACATTTGTGCCTTCTGCGTCCATGATGTATATTTGAGGGGATCCAAGTCTGTCAGATGTGAATGCGATCTCTCTGTTGTTGGGTGACCAGCTCGGAGCCGTATCTATGGCGTTGTTAAAGGTGAGACGTTTGATGTTTTTTCCATTGCTGTCTGCGGCATAGATCTCCGAATTTGATTCATCCTCGGTTGAGCAGAAAGTCATTTTTTTTCCGTCATAGGAAAAATCAGGCCCGAAGCTGGTGCCGTGGTCTGTGATCAAAGTCCTTTTTCCTTCAAAAGGATTGAAAAGATAAAGAGCGGCTGTCCCTTCGTTGTAGGCCGTATAAGCGATCGTATCTCCGTCAGCTGACCATGCAGGCATGTAATCTCTGGTTTTATTAAAAGTCAACCGTGTCTGGTTATGGCCGTCATAGTCCATCATATAAAGCTCGTCATTCCCGTTTCGATTGGAGACAAATATGATTTTTGTGGTGAAAAGAGGGGGCTCACCATAGGTTATCATCAATTCATTTGATATTTTGTGTCCGACCAGGCGGAGCAGGCTCTTGTCGGATTGATATTTTTTACCTTTAATGAAGCGGGTGGATTTAACGTCATATATCTTAGATTCAAAGAGCAAAGAGCCGTCTTTGTTTTGAGACATTTCTCCGCTGATAAGAAGTTTGGCTTGAATGGATTCCCAGTCTTTAAAGATTATGTTTTCAGGGTCGAGGGGTTTTATCCATTTGTAATAATCTTCAGGGAGCGGGCTAAATACTCTGCTGTATTTAAGGTCCGAGATAATCACTTCCCTAAGAGTCGAGGCTGCCGATCTCAGTTCCGGGGAATCGCTGCTGGTTATGATTTCAGGGACGGCAACCGGGATAACAGGCATTCCCTCCCTTATCCTCATGACGACTTCCTGCTGAGGGCTCAACAGGCCGGTTGAAAGAAAAGAAAGCAAGAAAAGAGCTGCCGTGATATGTATTTTTCTCATTTTGTATGCTCAAATATGATACGGATCAAAAGATACTCATCTTTGTATTCTGTTGGCAGAGGTGGGAATGGAGCGGACGAACGCACCGCGCGTATGGCGGAAAGGTCAAGTGATTTGACATTGCTTGATTCCAGTATGTGAGGTTCTGATATATGGCCGTCCTTGTAGATCCTGAATGATATGGTAGTGAAATAATCTCCGCTTAATCCTGTTCTAATGCGGGAGGTGAACCAGTTGCTGGATACCCTTGAATGCAGGGTCTGCAGGTACCATGTGTAGGGGAATGAAGACATGCCTATCTGAGAAGAATACTCAGAACCTAAACCTATGCCTCCCTCGCCGCTTCCTCCTCCAACTCCTATTCTCAGGCCGGATCCGCCGCCACCTACGGTCCTGGAGCCTGAATCAGACTTTCCTGACTTGGTTTTTGTCTGAGGTGTCTTTGTGGATTTCTGGATGACTGATTTTTTTTCATTGTCAGTCTTTTTTTTCTTTTTGGGTTTATCAACAGGGTAACTGAGGGATGGTTCCTGCTGTTCCAGGGCTTTTGGTACAGTAAGGTCGCTGAGGCTTTCTCTTTCAGGGAGCGCTGTTTCCCCGAGAGTCTCACTTTGTGTGCTTTCACCCGGCGGAGGACCGGGTGCACCGCCCCCGCCGCCTCCTCCCCCGCCGGGAAAAGAGACGACATTGACATAGTGGATCATTCCTTTTTTTGAGTGAGTGGGAATATACGGAGATATCAGTATGAATATAAAAAGAGCCAGGTGTGCTGATGCGGATATTATGAGCGCTTGCCTGAATGCTTTGAATTCTCTGTTTGATACAGTCTGGCTCATCAGTCTTCTCTCTTCTCAAGAGGTTTGACCACAAGGCCTACTATCTGGACACCTGCCTTGTTAACAATATCCAGGATACGGATGATGTATCCATAAGGAAGGTTCTCGTCAGCCCTTATAAAAACAACTTTTTCTTCTTTTCCGTAAAAATATTCCTTGAGCCTCTGCTCCAGAAGGAACTGGTTGATGGCCTGGTCCTCGATATGAATGTATCTGTCGCTGGTGATAGTCAGAGTCAGCCCTTCGTCTGCCGGGGTTGACTCGGTCTCTGCCTGGGGGAGGTTCACTCCGATACCTGACTGCATCATAGGAGCTGTGACCATGAATATGATGAGAAGGACCAGCATGACATCAACAAGAGGGGTCACGTTTATTTCGGATAGAGAGGTTCCTACCTCTTTTTTGTTTATAGGTCTGTATTTAAATGCCATAGAGTCTTTCTGCTATACTGATAAATTCAATGGAAAAATCTTCCATATCACTTACGGACTCTTTGATTTTCTGAAGAAAGTGATTGTAGGCAATGACTGCGGGGATGGCTGCGAAGAGGCCCAATGCTGTGGCGACCAGAGCTTCGGCAATGCCCGGTGCAACCGTGGTAAGGCTTGCTGTTTTTTCAACGCCGATCCCGATGAAAGAATCCATGATGCCCCAGACGGTCCCGAAAAGCCCGATAAAAGGAGTGACACTTCCTGTGGTAGCCAGAAAGCTCATCATTTTTTCAAACCGGCTGACTTCTTTATTAGAGGCTTTTATGAGGGACCTGTTTATGCTCTCCAGGTTTTCCGATGACAGATGGGATTCCGGATTGGTCTTTTTTATAAAGGCCAGGGTTTTGAATCCGGATTGAAACAGGGATGCCAGAGGGCTTGATTTATACTTTTGAGATGCGTTGTTGACTTCCGCAAGATTCCGGCTTTTTTTGAAAACGGACATGAATTTTTCTGATTCTGCCTGCGCGTTTTTAAAGGTCTTTCTTTTGAAGTATATGATGGCCCAGGAAAAAACAGAAAAAAACAAAAGGACAAGCAGGACGATCTGCACGATGATACTGGCTTTTAAGATCAGTTGGATAAAGTTCATTTTTGATTTCAATAAGTAGCATACACCTGAAGCAATGTCAACCTGGTTATTCATAAAATTAGCCTGCACATTCATCCTTTGCTCCCGGCTTTCATCAGGCAAGCTGGTTCTTCAGCCCGCTGATTTTTCCCAGCGAGTAAAATAAGCTTATTCCTCGGCTCGCTCCCCTCCGGATGACTTCAGAATCAGCCTGCCTGAAAGTCTGTATGAGGCATGATGTTATTTACCTAACAGGATAAGCGCAATCCTTAAGAAAATCAGGTGTGGCTGAAGCGACATTGAAGATTTAGCCTTCGGATGAGGCTTTTTGAGGGAATCCGGCGAAGCCGGGCGAAGAGTATGTCTGACCCACGAACGGGGGGAGTTACGCAGGAGCCGAGAAAAACGAAGGAGAATGGCGTTAAAAATCTGAAGGGAGCGCAAGCCACATCTGATTTTTACCTTGGACTTGTGAGGGAAACAGGTGAGGTTTGGTTGTGATTGACAAAGACGGAGAGAAAGAATAGATTGGATTTCAAAGGTTGAAGGGTCAAAAAGATGAAAGAGAAGAAGAGGCATATATTCAAGGAAGCAAGATTCCATCCGGCTCAAGTTCTTGCCGTAAGTTTTATCGTAACCATATTGGTTGGAACCATCTTGCTATGCCTGCCGTTCAGCACCACGTCCGGACGCATCCCCTTCACTGATGCTCTCTTTACTTCGACATCAGCTGTGTGCGTGACAGGGCTCATCGTCAGAGATACAGGCACTTATTTTTCACCCATAGGCCAGGTTATCATAATGATGCTTTTTCAAATAGGAGGCCTGGGGATTATGACGTTTTCCACATTGATTCTTCTGGTCGCAGGAAAAAGTATCGCTATCAAGGACAGTATCACTTTAAAGGAAGATTTTCTTCAAACATCTTCCTTAAGGGTCCACTCTTTGATAAAAAATATTTTCATATACACTCTGTGTATAGAATTTTTAGGAGCCATTGTTTTTTATTTGAAATTCCATAACAAGCTTCCGGAGGGAAAAGCTCTGTTCCATTCCATTTTCCATTCAATCTCTGCGTTTTGTAATGCAGGATTTTGTCTTTATAAAGACAGCTTTGAATCATTCGGAGGAGACGTCTGGATCAATGTGAACCTGATGGTTCTGATAGTCCTGGGAGGCCTTGGATTCATGGTGCTGAGGGAAACCGCAGGTGCTTTTTCCAGGCTGTTGAAGGAAAGGCGGATCAGGTTTTCTCTTCATGCAAAACTGGTTTATAAAGCAACTTTTTTTCTTCTTGTGTTTTCTTCTGTCTTGTTTTTTGTCCTGGAATATAATCATTCTTTAAAAAATTATTCGACCGGAGAGAAGGCACTCTCGTCTCTGTTCCAGGTTGTGACTCCGCGAACAGCTGGTTTCAACACAATGGATCTCAATGCCCTTGGTCTCGGGGTCGTGTTTTTATTGATTTTTTTGATGTTCATAGGGGCTTCTCCGGGTTCGACCGGAGGGGGAATAAAGACCAGTACAGCAGGAGCGGTGTTTGCCTTTTTGAAATCAAAACTTCTTGCCAGGGAAACGGTGAATGTGTCTTTTCGCACCATTCCATTTAGTTTGATTACAAAGGCATTTACCGTGATCACTCTCGGAATGTGTGTTATCTGTGCCTCGATATTTGTTCTTCTTATAAGCCAGCCCGGAGTGAATATGAAGGAAGTGTTTTTTGAGGTTTTTTCCGCTTTTGGTACTGTGGGTCTTTCCCTCGGGCTCACTCCAAGATTGAATGATATTGGAAAGATCGTCATGGTCATGACCATGTATATCGGGAGGATCGGACCATTGACCTTTCTTTATGCTTTCAGCCGGAAGAGGGCTAAAGGAAGGTATGATTATGTTGAAGAATCGATTATGATAGGATAGAATTTTCCATCAGGAGTTTAGAAATGAAATTTGGAGTTATTGGCCTGGGAAGTTTTGGTTTTCATATTGCAAAAACTTTATTTGAGATGGGAGAAGATGTTTTAGCCATTGACAAAGACAAGGAAAGAGTTGACAGGATGAAGAATTTTTCTTCACATGCCGTTCATATGGAGGCTGCGGACAAAGAGAATCTTCAGGCAGTCGGAATTCAGGAAATGGATGTGGTCATTATAAGCTTGGGACCTAATATGGAAGGGTCCATACTTGCCGTGCATTATCTTTCAGGGATGCATATAAAGCGGATCATAGCCAAAGCTCTCTCCGAAGACCATGCCAAGATCCTGGAAGCAGTAGGGGCGACGGATGTCATTTATCCTGAGAGGGACATGGCGGTCAAAACCGCCTTAAAACTGAGCAATCCCAATGTGCTTGAGTCTCTCCCTTTATCCTCAGGCATTGAGTTAAGGGAAATTGCTCCGCCCGAGGAATTCATAGGGAAAAATTTAAGGGAATTGGATTTGATAAACAGGTTTGAGATACAGGTCATCGCGGTCAAAGGCCTGGTGCCGGAAAAGACCACTCTGATACCCAAAGCTGATTTTGTCATCAAAGATAGTGATGTTCTTGTGGTTATAGGGCCAAAAAAGAAGCTGAAAAAAATCAGCTCAATATAGCAGGGTCTCGCATATTTTGAGCGCGACCTGTTTGGCAAACAGGCCGCTTTCTTTGGTGGGCCCCACACAGGAGGGGCACCCTTCTTTACAAGGGCACGCCCGTATGGTTTTCAGACAGTATTCAAGAAGCCTCTTCTCAAGTTCAAAAAGAGAAGGACTCAACCCGATGCCTCCCGGGAAATTATCATAAATGAATATATTGGGCTCAAAGTCTTCTTGAGAAAAGTCTATAGGTCTTTCCTCTTTCATCATTTTAATTCTTATGTCTCTGGGAGGGACAGACTTTCCGGTGGAGTTATCTCCAACGGATACTCCGATATCGTGCAGATCGCACATCATAAAAATAGGCGAGACATGATGCAGGCAGTAGGACAAGCCAAAAAGCCCGTTTATTTTTTGTTCTGTTGAAAAATCAAGGGACTCAAGGATAGGGGCCGGTATGGTAAGCCAGTAAGCCGTAGTGTGCATTTCATTCTGAGGAAGATTCAAATCCCCGGCTCCCACATTTTCCATTGTATGGAATTTGATTTTCTTAAAGCCAACGACCTGAGTTGCCACATGGACTTCTCCGTGGGATGTACGGCAGTTTCCCAGGTCTTTCTGGCCGAATTCGTCTAATATTTTGATTTTTGTATAATCTATAGCATCCGTATAGTAATCCACATCCGTCTTCTTTACATAGGCTTTTCTCTGCTCAAAGTCGAGTTTTTCCACATAATACTGCACTCCCTCGCACATGTAGATCGCTTTAGGATGAAGGGTCGTGAGGGCGGCTGGAAAATCGACCTCTGCGACCACGTCTGTTTTTTTTGTGGTGTCCACAACGACAAAATTATCAGAGCTTATGCTCCTGAGGCTCACTCCGTCTGCAGGATAAGCATCAGACGTCCAGTACCATTTGTCTTTTGAATGCGTGACGAGGTTTTCATCTTCAAGAAAATGGAGAATGTCGCTGATTTCAATACGGCCGAATTTTTCTCCGTCTTTAAAGGGGAGTTCGAAAGCGGCGCACTCTACATGGTTTACAAGGATGGACAGGTTATCAGGGTTTATCAGAGACTTCTCCGGGTTTTTTGAAAAGAAATAGTCCGGATTGTTGATGATGAATTGGTCCAAAGGCGAACTCGAGGCGATGAGAACAGCGCAGGAAGCACCTGATTTGCGTCCTGCTCTGCCTGCCCTTTGCCAGGTGCTAGAAATAGAGCCCGGATATCCTGCAAGAACAGCCACGTCCAGGCTGCCTATATCAATACCCAGCTCCAGGGCATTTGTGGAGACCACGCCGAGGATTTTACCCTCCCTTAATTTTTTTTCGATCTCTCTTCGTTTTTTCGGGAGGTACCCCCCGCGGTATCCCCGTATCAATCCTTCATATTGAATTTTGTTTTCAAAGTCGTGTTTGAGATAGGTAAGGAGAACTTCTGTGATAAGGCGGCTCTGGGCAAAAACAATGGTCTGGAGCTTTTGTTTAAGAAAAACAGAAGCCACGGATCTGGCCTCGTTCACATAAGAGCGTCTTATCCCCAGGTATTTGTTCACAACAGGAGGATTGTAGAACATGAAATATTTTTCTCCGCTCGGAGCCCCGTTTTCATCAACGAGAGAAACAGGCTCTTCAATGGTTTTTTGTGCCATTTCAACAGGATTGGCAATGGTCGCCGTACAGAGAATAAACTGGGGTGAAGTCCCGTAAAAATGGGCTATCCTTTTTAGCCTTCTCAATATATTTGCGAGATGACTTCCAAATATGCCTCTGTAATTATGAAGCTCGTCAATAACGATATATTTCAAATTTTCAAACAGTTTGATCCATTTTGTATGGTGGGGAAGAATGCCTGTGTGGAGCATGTCAGGATTTGTTATAATGATATGTCCCCTGGCTCTTATGGCTTTCCGGGCATCCTGGGGAGTGTCCCCATCATAGGTGAAAATCCTGACCTCCTCCGGTAAAAGAGCAATGGTGTCGTCCAGTTCCGCTCTCTGATCCTGGGAAAGAGCTTTTGTCGGGAAGATATATATGGACCTTGCCGAGGGATTTTTCAGGACGGAGTCCAGCACCGGAAGGTTATAGCAGAGGGTTTTTCCCGAGGCTGTGGGAGTGACGACCACGGTGTTTCTCTTTTCTTGAGAAAGCTGCCAGGAATCGAACTGGTGCGTATAAAGCCTGGAGAATCCTTTTTGCTTGAACGCCTTGACAAGTGAGGGATGGATGTCTGATGGGTATTCTTTGAAGCAGCCCAGTCTCGGAGGGATGTGCTTTATGATTTTAATGGAGTTAGAGCGGCTTCCCATGACTTTTAATCTGTCTAAGGATTTCGATAGGCTCTTTTCCATAGTTTTAATCACTTGATTCCTTTAAAAAATTCTTTTCTATCAATTTGAATGTGTCCGGTGTTTTCCTCTTATTTAATATTTTATATATTGATAATAAAAAAATGAAATGGTTCAGGCAAGTGAATAGTGTTCGGAATTAAAGTTTATATCATTTAATATATCCCAGTGTCTTTAAATTTTCCAATGCTTTTTCTGATAATTTTTTGACTTCTTCTGTTTTTTTATAGAGATCCAGGTAATTATGAATTGACCTGTATTCATTATAGTTTTTCTCCAGTCGCTCAGATAAAATTCGGTGCTTTGTTATTATATTGTTTTTTTCATGGGGGTCATTATAGAAATTAAAAAGATATCGGTTTTGAGTGTTTAATTTTTCACAGGTACTTGGTGTCAGATATGTAAAATGATATACGTTTCTGGTAATTACAGAAAAGCTTCCTGATCCGATTATGTATAAAAGTCTCTTTTTATATTTGCGGAGAAGAGAGATGCCTTGAATATCTTGATGGGGCTGTAATCCAACTATATGCAGTATTGTTGGGTAAATGTCCATAAGACTTACAGGTCTTGTTATGACTTTTGGTTTAAAGCCCGGCATATAGACGATCAAGGGGACTCTAATACCAGGATTAAAAGTCAACATCCCATGGTTAAAGAAATAATTATATTCTCCTAGGTCCTCTCCATGATCTGAAGAGATAATGAATAGAGTATTCTTATGCCAATTATTTTTGTAGAACAAGTCAATGATCTTACCTATTTCCTCATCTGCATATTTTATAGCTCCTTCATATAAGGAAGTGAAGTATCCTTCAAAGTGATGCTCTTCTAAAAGTGTGCGTTCATGTATGGTTCCAGCCACAATTTTATTTTCTATTTTTGTTATGTCTCTTCCTTTATTTTTTTGCTCGATATATTTTTCAGGGGGCATATAAGGTGTATGTGTTTCCATATAGTGAAGCCATAAAAAAAATGGAGTGTCCCTTTTTTTGTTTAAAAATTTAATTCCTTTTTCCGTTATATATTGAGTTGACTCTTTTTTATCATCTATGTTCTCCCATACTTCAATATATTCATTAAATCCCTGGTTGAATTGAAAAGTTTTTGATAAATTCGCATTATCTACAACGGCATAATTATAATAACCTTTCAGCCTTAATGCCTCAGCTATTGTGATATTTTTGGAGGCTAGAGGACCTTGAGTGGGTCTTGTTTTATGAACATATGGGTGAAGTCCTGTCATTATTGAAGCAATAGATGCTGATGTTTTTGGAATAGTGCAGTATGTATTTTTAAACAATAATGATTTTTTTGAGAATTCGTCTATATTGGCACAGGTTTCATATTGGTATCCGTAACAACTCATACTATCTGACCTTAGGGCGTCTACAGTTATTAATACTATGTTGAGATTTTTGTCGAAACCTGAATAAGACCTATCAGGCAAGGGGAAAAAGATCATGGCTATGGAACAAAGAAGCAATAAAAAGGCAATGAGAAAAAAAGCATGATATTTTTTCATCTTCTGCTGTTAAAATAAATTTAGAAAGAAAAGCCTTTCAACAAATCATAATAAAAGAATGATTCTATTCATGCAAGTGATATATTAGTATTAGGGGACGTCCCATTAGGTACCACCCTATTCAATTTTAAATACATTATCCAATATTGAGTCGTGAGGTCTTGATTACAGAGCATATTCTTGGAATCTCTGTTGACATTTACTATTATCTGTTAAATTTATCGGGGATCTCTGCATGAACTTTCCTT
>Ga0307421_1000115_pt1 | contig 49554 bp, 50 predicted proteins | sample SalMarWE160270MG_FD_202163 | JGI IMG/M metagenome (GOLD analysis project Ga0307421, IMG submission 202163) | Salt marsh sediment microbial communities from the Plum Island Ecosystem LTER, Massachusetts, United States - WE1602-70 | ecosystem: Environmental > Aquatic > Marine > Intertidal zone >... | reverse complement strand
TACTCCCCCTAAAAAGAAATTGATAGAAGTATAACTTCTGTAGGGTGGGCAGGGTGGGAAGAAGAACCATAGCTTTGTAAAATAGGAGCATTTATTATAAACTAGAAGAAATACCGCATTATATTAATTTAGGTGGTCAAGATGGAAAGACAGTATAAATATAAGAGTTCTATTCCCCAGTACTACAACGTAACCACCAAACTGATAGATGATATGGTGGACAAAGGCTTAGGCGATAAGGTAGCCGTTTATTATAAGGATGAGACCTATACCTATAGTTATATGCAGAGCCTGATAAACAAGGTGGGCAATGCACTCAAAATCCTCGGCGTGCATCTGGAAGAGCGGGTGATGCTGGTGATGTACGATTCACCGGAAGCCATGGCCTGTTTCTTCGGTGCCATAAAGATAGGTGCTATTCCGGTGCCGGTAAACTATATGTACACCATGGACGACTACCGCTACCTGCTGAATAACAGCCGTGCCCGCACCCTTATTGCCGACGCTGGTTTTATCGAGGAGATCGAAGGTTTCAAGGAGAAGCTTCTCCATCTGGAAAACACTATCGTCGTCGGCAAAAAGACCAGGGCTTATCATATCGCTTTCCATGACCTCGTCGACCGCTGTTCCGATAAACTCGATGTGGCTTATACCACCGTTGATGATGCCGCTTTCTGGAATTACACCTCGGGCAGCACCGGTGTTCCCAAGGCGGCGGTCCACCTTCAGCACGATGTTTTCAGCTGCATTGATAACTATGCCAGGGCTGTCCTGGGCATTACTCAGGACGATTTACTCTTTTCGGCGTCAAAATTCTTCTTTGCCTATGGACTGGGCAACAGCTTCTTCTACCCCCTGGCTATTGGCGCCTCGGTGGTGCTGCTCCCTGACAGGCCCCGCCCCGAGACCATATTCGCCACTATCGATCATTACCACCCCACCGTGTTCTTCGGCGTACCCACGCTTTATGCCAATATGCTTGAAGTAGAAGGTGCCGAGAAGAAATACGATTTATCCTCCCTGCGTGTCTGTACCTCGGCCGGTGAAGCCCTGCCCAAGGAAATCTTTTTTGAGTGGAAGAAAAAGTTCGGCCTGGAAATCTTGGATGGAATAGGCTCCACCGAGCTGTTACACATTTTTATCTCCAACCGCCCCGGCGATGTCAAGCCGGGCAGCTCCGGTAAAATGGTGCCCGGATATCACGCCAGGATTCTCGATGATGATGGTGAAGAAGTGCCTGACGGTGAGGTGGGCACTCTGCAGGTAATGGGGGAATCGACCGCCGCCTATTACTATCGCCACCACGACAAGACCAAGACCTCCATGCTGGGAGAGTGGTTCAACACCGGAGACAGGTACTACCGTGATGCCCAGGGTTACTACTATTACCGCGGCCGCAGCGATGACATGCTCAAGGTGGGTGGTATATGGGTTTCGCCTATTGAGGTCGAAGACACCCTGGTTTCCCATCCGGCGGTACTGGAGGCGGCGATAGTGGCTAAAAAGGACGAGCATCACTTGGTCAAACCCAAGGCTTACGTAAGGCTCAAGAAAGGCCGCCGCCCGTCGGACAAACTGGCCAAAGACATTCAACTCTTTGTCAAGAAGAGTATAGCGCCTTATAAATACCCGCGGTGGATAGAGTTCGTTAAAGACCTGCCCAAGACCAGCACCGGCAAAATACAGCGCTATAAGCTAAGAGATGATTAGATGAAATCTAGAATGAAGTTGTTCCCGCCGGCTTCGGCGGTTAATGATAGCGGTCATCTGGTTATAGGCGGCTGTGATACTGTAAAGCTGGCCGCTGAGTTCGGCACGCCCCTTTACCTCTTTGATGAGTTCAGCTTGCGGAGCAAGTGTGCCGAATTCAAGCGGGAATTCGGCCAGCGCTATGCCGATACCACCGTTCTCTATTCCGCCAAGGCTTTTATCAACAAGGCTCTGGCCCGGCTCTTTAATGAGGAGGGGTTGGGACTGGACGTAGTCTCCGCTGGCGAAATCAGTATTGTCCGTTCTGCCGGCTTCCCTATGGATAGGGTCTATTTCCCCGGCAATAATAAATCGGCTGAGGAATTAAAGCTGGCTCTGGAGTGGGGCGTCGGGCGCATCGTGGTGGACAATCTCTATGAGCTTAACCTGCTGGGCGAGCTTGCCAGGGAGCGGGGTGATAAGCCCGATATACTTTTAAGGCTTTCTCCCGGCGTGGAACCTCATACCCACCGCTATATCACCACCGGTAATCTTGATAGCAAGTTTGGCCTACCCATGGTTCATGCCGAGAAGGCGCTGACTGCCGCTCTGGCTATGCCTCAGCTTAACCTGCGGGGGTTGCATTTTCACATCGGCTCCCAGATTGCCGAATTTGAGCCGTATCAGCAGGCCGTAGATATTATTCTCGGCTTTGCCGCCGAGATGAAGCAGAAGCACGGTTTTGAGATGGAGGAACTGGATATCGGCGGCGGCTTTGCCATGCAATATACTTTAGATTCCCCCGCCCCGCCCATTTCCGCCTATGCTGAAGCAATCACCTCCAGCATCATTAATGGCTGCCAGAGGTTAGGGCTGGCGCCGCCGCGGCTTGTTATCGAGCTGGGGCGGTCAATGGTGGGGCAGGCTGGCGTGGTGCTTTACACGGTGGGGGTGGTCAAGGATATCCCCGGGGTCAGGTGCTATGTCTCGGTAGATGGCGGTATGTCTGATAATATCCGTCCCGCCCTCTACGGGGCCATATTAGAGGCGGTCATCGCCAACCGTATGAAGGATAATGCCGCCGGTAAGTTCACCATTGCCGGTAAATTATGTGAATCGGGCGATATATTAATCAGGGACATTGACTTACCGGAACCTGTTGCCGGCGATATCATCGCCGTGCCGGGCTGCGGTGCTTATTCATTACCTGAGGCAAGTAACTATAACGCCTCGCTTAAATCCGCGGTGGTTATGGTCAAGGAAGGCAAGGCGCGCCTTATCCGGCGCCGGGAGACCTTTGATGACCTCACCCGGCACGATTTAGTTTAGGGGGGAGGTTTGGTGTGTGGCAGATAGTAGGGCAATCTAGGGCGGTATCCTTACTCCAGCGCAGCCTGGAGCAGGGGGCTATATCCCATGCCTATCTCCTGGTGGGTCCCCCTCACGTCGGCAAGATGACCCTGGCGCTGGATTTAGCCCGGGTGGTGAACTGCCGGGGGGATGAGCCTCCCTGCGGCTCGTGTGACGCCTGCCAGAAGATAACCTCAGGCAATCATGCCGATGTCCAGGTTGTCGGCTTGAACTCCGCCGGGAACTCCAGTGACAAGCTGCGTACCGAAATCGGTATCGACCAGATTAGGGAGATACAGCATTCATCCAGCCTGCCCCCTTTCGAGGGCAGGTATAAGGTATTTATTATTGACGGGGCTGAGCTCATGTCAACGGAAGCGGCTAACTGCCTGCTCAAGACTCTGGAGGAGCCGCCAGCCGGGGTAATCTTTGTTCTACTCACCGCTAATGAGTCAGTTCTGCCGGCTACCGTGGTTTCCCGCTGCCAGCGGTTGGAATTGCGCCCGCTGGCAACCTCCCAGGTAGGGGTTGCTTTAGTCAAGCGCTGGGGTGTTGAGGCGCAGAAGGCCGGGCTTCTGGCCAGGCTCAGTCACGGCGCTCTGGGCTGGGCAATATCAGCGGCTGACGATGATAGTCTGCTCGAGCAGCGAAGCCAGAGGCTGGACAAGTTGCTTGACATAACGAGTGCTGATTACGAAGAGCGCTTTGACTATGTAAATCAGCTTATAGCCTGGTTCAGCCAGAGCCGGAGCCTGGTCCAGGAGGTGCTGGATTTATGGCTTGACTGGTGGCGCGACCTGTTGCTGGTCAAGCTCGGCTGTGGTGACGGCATCACCAATATTGACCGGCAGGACCGGCTGGTTAGCCTGGCTCAGGGTTATAGCCTGGCGGAGACAAGAGCTTTTATCAGCAGCATTAAGTCGGCAGGGGAACAGCTAAGGCAGAATGCCAACCCGCGGTTGGTGCTGGAGGTGCTGATGCTCAGCATACCGGAAAGGAGAGCGGCGGTAAACTATGGCTGATATTGTTGGCGTACGTTTTAAGAGAGCCGGCAAGATATATTACTTTGACCCGGCGGGTATCGAACTTGAGGTGGGTGACCATGTAGTGGTCAAGACTACCCGCGGACAGGAGCTGGGGAGGGTGGTTATTGCCCCCGGGCAGGTTTTGGACGATGAGGCGACCAAGGAGCTGAAGCCGGTGGTGCGTAAGGCGGAGACGGAGGATATCGAGCAGGCTGAGGAGTTGGAAGCCAAAGAGGCTAAGGCTCTGGACGAGTGCGCCAGGCTGATAGACAAATTCAGGTTACCGATGAAATTGCTATCGGCGGAATACAATCTCGATGGTACCCGGCTCACCTTTTTCTTCAGTGCCACCGAGAGGGTTGACTTCCGCGATCTGGTTCGGGAATTAAACAGCCGTTTTAAGCTGCGGGTCGAACTGCGCCAGCTGGGCCCCAGGGATGAAGCCAAGGTGGTGGGTGGCTTTGGTCGTTGTGGACGTCCTCTGTGCTGTGTGGACTTCCTCTCCGAGTTCTCCCCCGTTTCCATCAGGATGGCTAAGGACCAGAATTTACCCCTAAACCCGATGAAGATATCCGGTGTTTGCGGGCGCCTGTTATGCTGCCTGGCTTATGAAAGCGGGCAATACCAGAGTATGAAAAAGCAGATGCCCAAGGTAGGCCAGCAGGTGTCCACCTCTATGGGGCTGGCCAGGGTGGTGGGGAGCAATCCGCTCAAGGAAACGGTAACAGTGGAAACTGAGAGCCAGGCAAGCGTGGAAGTGCCTCTCAGTGAAATCACTATTGAAGAAAAGCCGTCTAAAGAAGGATAAGTTCTTACTGGGGCAGGTATTTCTGCCACTGACTCTGGTTTTGGCGGTAGCGATGGGGGATGTAGAAGTAGGCGTCACCTCGCGGCGGCGCGGGCTTGCGGGCTAACTTCATTCCGGCTTCTTCGGGGGTCTTGCCCGCCTTTCGCCGGTTACACGAGATGCAGGCGCTGACCACGTTTTCCCATATATGTTCGCCATTGCGGTATCGGGGAATGACATGGTCCAGGGTAAGCTGGCTGGTCTGCTTGCCGCAGTACTGGCAGGTGTAGTGGTCCCGGTGGAAAATTTCCATGCGGGTCAGCTTCCTCTGCGGGCGGGGGCGCTTAATCAGGTAAGCCAGGCGTATTACTGAAGGCAGAGGGAAATCCTGGCTGGCGGCGTGGATAAACCCGGCGCCGTTCTCCAGCATCTCTGCCTTACCGTGTTGTATCAGCACTACGGCCCGCCGCACCCGGCACACGTTGAGCGGCTCATAACTCTGATTTAGCACCAGAACGGGCAGATTTATTGCATTCACACTCATAATACGAAAGCCAACCTATTTTACAAAAAAGCGGTAGAGCTATGCAAATCAGCGGTTAGCCCCGGTTCTCTTACCGCCCCTGAGTTGTTTTTTTACGACTGGTTCGGTGGCATCGGTGCGATAGTCGGGGGCGGTAATGTTCCATCTGAAACTGATTTTGGGGTCCGCCAACCGGGAGCTGATAGGAGGGTCAATTTCATCCAGTGCCAGACGGGTGGTAATGACGGTGGTCAGGCGGGCGTTGTAGCGGTAGTTGATAATCTGATAAAGCTTCTCCTCGGCCCAGGGGGTGGTTGACTGCTCGCCGAAGTCGTCCAGGATAAGCAGTGGGGCGTTCTTGACCTCTTCAAAAAGCTGGTCGTAGGTTACCGGGCTATCCGGGCTGAAGGTGGAGCGCAGGTGGTCGAGCAGGTCGGGCACCACCACGAACTTGACCGGTTGGCCCTCTTTGAGGCGGTAGTTGGCGATAGCCGCCGCCAGGTGGGTTTTACCGCAGCCGATAACGCCCATAAACACCAGCCAGTTTTCGGGTGATTTGGCGAAATCAAGCGCAGTATCGAAGGCATGCTTAAGGTTATTGCGCTGCTCCGGCGGCAGGTTTACCCGCTGCCAGTCAAATTTTTCGAAAGTCATGTCCCGCAGCAGCTTGGCTTCCAGGCCGCTGTATTCACGCAGGCGGCTCTGCCGCTCCTTTTCTCGTTCACGCAATGTGCAACTGCAGGGCACGGTACGGCTGTAGTCCGGCTTGCCCGAGGGCAGAAGGGGGTGGACAAAGCCGGCCCCATTGCAGACAGGGCAGGTTAAGCCTGCTGGTGCCTCTTCCGTTTCTTCAGCGCTGGACAGTGTGTCCATATGTGCCTTTGATGTATTTGTCCGGGTCTGTCTTTTTAGTATCTCCCCGATGTGTTCCATCACTCCTACCTTCATCTGACCAGCGTTTTAAAATGGCTAAAAAATAGCTCTTTTTACGTATGTTTTGGTTAACGGCCTCTTTGATGGCGTCCCTTATCCAGTCCTGCGGGTAGAGTTGCTCGGCGTCACGCAGTTCGTCGGCAATCATTGGGGTAAGCATGCCGATGTTCTGCTCATACAGGGTAAAGATGTCGGGCGGCTCCTCGGTGTCAACATAAGCCGGCTCCCTGGCTTTAAGGCCGCTTAAACTTAGCTCACCCTTTTGAATCCTGGCCATGACCTGCCTGTCCGCCTCGGTGTTGAGGAAGTAGATATCCTCAGGAGTCCCGTCCCTGTCCAGCGTCAGGTGAAGTATGGTACCCCGTTCGGCCGCCATCTCCAGGGCGCGGCGCAGCACCTCATCGGCCGGTTGGACATCCCCTTTTAGACTGCTCATCAGGCTCCTGTTGCCGGCCAGCTCTTTATAGGTGGCAAAGCGGGGATAACCCCGCTTGTGGTAAAGCGCTTGAAAGACGTGCAGGGTTGTTTTTAATTCGGCCATATCGCTGATTTGAGGCAGCACCTTGCTCAGGAAGAAATCGGGTACGGCGGTAAATTTCATTTTAGACGGGAAACCCTTAAATTGTTCCATTGTAAATTCAACCAGTATCAGGTTTTATAACAGGCAGTATCAGGTTTTATAACAGGCTTGGCTCTTGGTTGGGGATATTCTCGAACTTGGCCATCCTCGGTTTGAACAGCAGCTTGACTACGCCGGTGGGGCCGTTGCGGTGTTTGGCGATGATAATATCCGCCGGCGGCGGGTAGCTTTCTCCGGGGTGCTCTCGTTCCCAGTCCTCTTTGCTGGTATAGTAGTATTCATCGCGGTAGACAAAGACAACCACGTCGGCATCCTGTTCAATACTGCCACTTTCACGCAGGTCGGAAAGCTGGGGTTCGTGCGAGGCCCTCCCCTCCGGGGCACGGCTTAGCTGTGATACCGCCAGCACCGGTGCGTTAATCTCGCGGGCAAGCCCTTTGAGGGCGCGGGAGATTTCACTGACCTCCTGGACCCGGTTATCTGACCTTCTGTCACCCTGCATCAGCTGCAAATAATCAACGATAATCAGGTCAACGCCGCGTTCATAGAAGAGGCGGCGGGTTTTACTTCTCATCTCCACCACCCGCAGCTGGGGGGTATCATCAATATAGATTGAGGCTTCGGAGAGCCGGCCGATGGCATCCATAATCCGCTGTTCCTGCTCTTCGGTGTGATGCCCCAGGCGGACCTGCCGGGAATCAACCTCGGCTTCGCTGGCCAGCAGGCGCAGCACCAGCGGCTCCCGGGCCATCTCCAGGCTGAACAGGGCCACGCAGGCTCCCTGCTCCACGGCGGCATTTCGGGCCAGGCTCAAGGCCAGGCTGGTCTTACCCATACTCGGCCGGCCGCCGACAATAAGCAGGTCAGCGCGCTGAAAACCGCCCAGGAATTCATCCAGACCGGCAAAACCGGAGAGCACATATGGAATAGATTCTCTGGTTTCGCCTTCGGCCTCGGTGGTGGTCTCAAAGTACCGGTCCAGCACCTGACGGATATGGGTCAGATCCCGTCGGCTCTGCCCGTGGCGCAGCCGGAACAGGACGTCCTCGGCATCGTTGAGGTTGCGGTCGGTATCAGGGTCGGCCCGGTAACCTATGTTGGCAATCTGATCCCCGGCGGCAATCAAGCGGCGCATTATCGAGAGGCGATAGACAATCTGGGCGTAGTGCTCGATCTCAAGCGAGGTGGGGCAGTTGGCGATTAAGTGGCTCAGGTTGGCCGCGCCGCCGCAGCTCTCGAGCTTGCCCTGCCGGTCGAGCTCCTGGGCCACGGTAATCTGGTCTATAGCGTCATCACGCTCATATAGCGACAGGCACGCCCCGTATATCAGCGAGTTCCGCTCGCTGTGGAAGTCGGTTGGCTGGAGTATGGTGGCAACCTTGTGGATGGACGTACCGTCAATCAGCAGTGAGCCGATTACGGCTTCTTCGGCATCAGTATCATGCGGCGGCAATTTGTCGCCATTCATTCCGTCTTCTCTTCCTTTTTAGCCTTAGCTTCTTTCTTGGTGGTCTTGGCGGTTTTCTTGGTCGTCTTCTTCTCTACTGCCTTGGTGGTCTTGGCGGCTTTCTTGGTCTTTTTCTCCGCCTCAGGTTCCTTGGCTACCTTCTTGGTGGTCTTTTTCTTGGCCTCGGCTGCTTTCCCTTCTTTCTTCGGGGCTTTCTTCTCTTTCTTGGATGGCTTCTTTTCTGTCTTCGGCGCCTTCTTCTTAGCCTCCTTCTCCTCTGCCTTGGGCGCCTCCTTCTTCTTGGCAGCCTTCTTCTCTTTCTTGATAGGCTTCTCTTCCGCCTCTTCCTCGGTTACGGTAACCTTTATTTTCGGGGCGATATCCTTACCCAGTTTAAGGGCTATATCATAGCTACCCAGCTGGCGGATAGGCTCCTCCAGCTCTATCTTTCTCTTGTCGATTTCAAGCCCGGTGGTACTCTGCAGTTCAGCGGCAATATCGGCGCTGGTGATGGAGCCGTAAAGCTTGTCTTTGGCACCGGCTTTAGCTTGGAGGCTGATCTCCTTCCCTTCCAGCTGGCTGGCCAGCTCAGTCATCTCGGCGGTAAGGCGGATTTCCAGCTTTTTGACCTTGCCTTCCACCTGGCTGACCGCCTGGGACTGGGCCAGGGCGGCCAGTTTCCGGGGGATAAGATAGTTCCGGGCGTAGCCATCGGCTACCTCTTTTATCTGGCCGGCTTGAGCTACCTGAGGGACGTCTTGTAGGAAAATAACCTTCATAATTCCACCTTACTTATTAATCTTACTTATTATACTTTAGTTGGTGGCCAAGCGCTAGGCTATTGTGAGAGAAATTCTTCGGCATTTTCGGCGGCGGTGGCGCCGTCTCCGGCGGCGGTTATCGCCTGGCGGGCGGAGTTTAGGCGGATATCGCCGGCGGCGAAAACACCCGGTATTTTAGTTTCCATCCTATCGTTGGTTTTGATAAAACCGGTTTTGTCGAGGGGTAAAAAGCCTTTAAGGTAGCCGGTGTTGGGCTTAAAGCCGGTAGCGATAAAGACGCCGGCTACATCTAAGGCAGACTTCTTGCCCGTTTTCAACTGGCGCAGGTTCAGCTGCCTAACCACGTCTTCACCCTCGATTTTCTCTACCACCGTATCCCAGAGGAACTCTATTTTAGGTTCCGACTGCGCTCTCTCCTCCAGGATGCGGGTGGCGCGGAGCCGGTCACGGCGGTGTATCAATATAACCTTTGACGAAAATTTTGCCAGGTGTAGAGCTTCGGTAATGGCTACGTCGCCGCCCCCCACCACGGCTACCGGTTTTTCCTTAAAGAAGGGGGCGTCGCAGGTGGCGCAGTAAGATACCCCCTTTCCGGTAAGCTCTCTCTCCCCCGGGGTGCCCAGCTTGCCCCGCTCCGAGCCGCTGGCGATAATCACGGCTTTGGCGGTGAAATCGCCCTTTGTGGTCTTGACCACCTTCTTATCTTTTTTGAGCTCGAGGCCGGTAACCTCGGCGATGGTGATGTTCAGCCCGTATTTGGCCGCCTGCTGCTGCATCAGCCGCCCCAGCTCGACGCCGGAAACGCCTTCAGCAAAACCGGCGTAGTTTTCCACCATCTCGGCATCAGCAATCTGGCCGCCCACCGCCCCTCTCTCAATGAGCAGGCTGTTAAGCCTGGCTCTTGAAGTGTAGATGCCGGCACTGAGCCCGGCCGGCCCACCACCGATTATGATTACATCGTATTCTTTTTTGGCTTTAGCGGTCATCGTTTTATTACAGGACGGCATCCAGGTCTTTTTTAAGTTCTTCTTTGGGCTTATAGCCCACGATTTGTGAAGCCGGCTTGCCCTCTTTGAAGATAATTAGATTGGGGATAGCCATTATATTATATTTGGCGGCGACCTGGGCGTTCTGGTCCACGTCTAGCTTGGCGAAGGTTATCCTGTCGGCATACTCCTTGGCCAGCTCTTCCAGCACCGGCGCTGCCATAAGGCAGGGTCGGCACCAGGGTGCCCAGAAATCGACCAGTACCGGAATATTTGATTTTATCACCTTTTGCTCAAAACTTGCATTATCTACTTCGATTGGTTTGCTCAAAACTTTCCTCCTTAATTATTCGGCAGATGTCCCGTTCCACTGTCTGTTTGGCCAGGCCGATAGCATTTTTTATCGCCTTAGCCTGACTGCGGCCGTGGGAGACGATAATATTTCCGTTTACCCCCATCAGGTAGGCCCCCCCGTATTCGGTATAGTCCACCCTCTTTACCCAGGAACCCAGGCCTATATCCCGGAGCAGCTCTCTCCCGCGCAGGTGATAGGCGGTGGAAAAAATATGACCGGCTTGCCGTGCCACATTCACCAGGGAGTCCCCCAGCCCCTCGATGGTCTTGAGCACTATGTTGCCGGTGAAGCCGTCGGTAACGATAACGTTGGTTTCCCCTTTCATTATATCCTGGCCCTCTATATTTCCGATGAAGTTCAGGCCGTTGAGTTTTTTAAGCAGCTTGTGGGTCTCCTGGGCCAGGCGGTTACCCTTGATTTCCTCTTCGCCGTTGTTGAGCAGGCCGATGGTCGGGGCGCTGATGTCGAGAATATGCTTGGTATAGATGCTGCCCATCTGAGCGAACTGAACCAGGTTGTGGGGGCGGCAGTTGGCGTTGGCGCCGGCGTCGATAAGCAGAGTGGGAGTGGGGGGGTTGATATCTATAAAGCTGCCCAGGGCGGGGCGGTCGATGCCATTTATCTTGCCCAGATTGAGCAGACCGGCGCATAGCACGGCGCCGGTGTTGCCGGCGGAAACGAAGGCGGAGGCGGCGCCGTCCCGCAACAGGTTAATGCCGACGACTATCGGGGAGTTTGGCTTGCTCCTGACCGCCTTCAGCGGGGGCTCATTGTAGCTAATAACCTCCGGGGCGTCTATGATTTTAATGTTCAGTTTGTTCATGTAGTGCCCGGCCAGAACGTGCAGTATTGACTTATTACCCACCAGGGCAATATTAAGGTCATACTCCTGGGCCGCTTTTATTGCCCCTTTGACTATTTCCCTGGGGGCGTACTCGCCGCCGGCGGCGTCAACGGCAATCATCATCTCTTTCTCACTCATGATAATCAGCTACTCGGCTCTCTCCCACATGTCACAGCGGCCTCCCCACCGGGCCAGGACCTTCCCGTTGAGGGAAAGCTGGGCTATTTCACACAGGTTGGGGCAGGCTTTGCATTCAAACGAGGAGGTGCGGTATTTTATCTCGCTTATGCCAAACCCCTTAAACTGGCTTTTCCGTTTACTGGCGCTCATCTCCTCGTGCACCAGCAGGGCGGCACCTATCGCCCCCATCACCTCGTGGTGGGGTGGGACAATCACCTTGGTATCAAGCTCTTCCCGCAGTGCTTTGACTATGCCCTGGTTGAAGGCAACCCCGCCCTGAAATATCACCGGCGGCTGGATTTCTTTACCCAGCCCCACATTATTCAGGTAGTTGCGCACCAGCGCCTGGCAGAGGCCGTAAAGAATATCCTCGGTGCGGTGCCCCATCTGCTGTTTATGTATCATATCCGATTCGGCAAAGACGGTGCAACGCCCGGCGATGCGCACCGGCGTGGTGCTCTCCAGGGAGCGCTGGCTGAACTGCTCGATGTTCATATTCAGGCGCAGTGCCTGGTGGTCGAGGAAGCTGCCGGTGCCGGCGGCGCAGACGGTGTTCATGCCGAAGTCGGTAACTATCCCGTCTCTGATGATAATAATCTTGCTGTCCTGCCCGCCGATTTCAACGACGGTCTGCGCCTGGGGGAAATAGTGCAAAGCGCCTACGGCGTGGCTGGTAATCTCGTTCTTGACCAGGTCGGCCCCGACGATAACCCCGGCCAAATAGCGGGCGCTGCCGGTGGTGGCCACCCCGCTGATATCGATATCTTTGGGCAGCTGTTTCCTGGCCTCTTTTAAGCTCTCCTGCACCATCTCGATGGGCTTACCCTGCGTCGGCATGTAGAGGTGGAAGATCAGTTTATCGCTATCGTCCAGCACGGCGCACTTGGTGGTCACCGAACCGACGTCAATGCCTAAATAGGCTTCCATAGATTCCTCTCTAAACCTTTACTTTGGCCCGCCGGCGGTGCTTGAGCAGATCGACGAAGGCTTCCAGCCTGGTCAGCATGCCCGGCTTGCCCAGTTGCTCGTCACAGAGTATGGTCAGCACCGGGATATTCTCTTTGGTCGATGGCATTATATTCTGGGCTACTATCTCCGGCATACAGGTAAACGGGGCCAGGTGTACCAGCCCGTCATAATCCTTGGCGTGGAGTACTTTTTCCCCCACCGATTCCCAGCCCTCGCCGCCGATATCTCGCTTTAGGTAGGGCATAGCCGCCTTGTGGAGCCGGTCTTTCTCGTTCACCCCCAGCGGGTTTAGAAAGAGGCTGAATTTAGTCCACTCCGAGGTAAAAATACTCCTTCTCACCTCCACCCCCAGCTTCCCCAGCTCCTTCTCAACATCCATATTGGAAAATGGCTCCAATAGTACATAAAACTCACCGATTATGCCCACCACCAGCGGCTCGGCGTTCTCGTCCCTCTCTACCTGGTTTAGCTGTTCCAGATAGTCTGATTTCACCCGCTTCAGGCTCTTGTAATCATCAGCCTGCTCGGTAGCCTTGACCGCCTGGGTGAATAGCTGGTTGGCCGTTCCCTTTACCAGCTCTACGGGTCTTACCTTCTGCACCGCCCGTTCTATCTCGTCCAGGACGTTCAGTTTAGTCAGCCCGAAGCGGAAAGCTGAGATAATCTTAGACCAGGGGGCATTGTTTGACAAGCGCTTGATTACCTCCAGCAGGCCGAAAAGCTTGCGTTGGGAGACCCCCACGGAGACTATCTCGGCGTCATACCCTAGGCTGCGCAGCACCTGCTCCTGCGTCTTGGCGTAGTAACCCAGCCGGCAGATACCGGAGCCGCTGGGCATGAGCATGGTATCGGCGCCTGCTTCAGCGGCTTCAATCAGGTTGCCCAGGGTTAGCTTAAAGGGGATACACATCCCCTCCGGCGAATACCTAACACCCAGCGAAAGGGTGCGCTGGTTATTGACCGGCGGTATGACGAAGTCCAGCTCCAGTCTTTCCAGCAGGGCTTTGAGCGGTATATAGAGGTTTCCCATATGGGGCACGCCTATACGCATAGTTTAGCCTCTATCCGCTTCCTTCTCTGTATCATATCCAGAAAGGCTTCCAGGCGGGTAGCCACGCCGGCTTCGGCGGTATGCTCTTCCAGGGTCAGGCTCATGAAAGGCGTTGTCCCGAGCCTGATGGCCTGCCGCTGTACCATATCCATCATCAGTGAATCTGGCCCGCAGCCGAAAGCAATCACTCCGATAACTCCCTCCACCCCGCTTTCCAGGTAGTGTCCCCCGCACCCCACCACCTCTTCCTCGTATGTCCAGTAAGGCTGGCCGGTCAGCCTGGTTATAGCTATTTCCAGTTGCTCTGGCGTTAGCATCTCCGGCGTCAGCACCCGGTAGCCGGCCTGCTCCAGGCGGTGGATAAGGCGGTGGTTTATCAGCTCGTCATAGAGCAGGTAGGGATGCCCCACCAGGGCAATAGAGGCCTGATTTGGGGTGGAATGCTTTTCTGCATTCACCCCGGCTATCGCCTGTGGTGGGGTCAAGCCCTTATTTACCATCAGCTCTTTATATTCATGGTGAGCCTTCCAGGCCGCCAGCGCCGCTTTTCTCACCTTGAGCGGGTTCCGGCTAAGGTGCCGCCCCAGCTCGTAGATATACTGGTACAGCCGGCGCTTCCCCTTATTGATATCAATATCTATATCCAGTATGGGAGGGCATTCGGGAATAACGGCCCGGGTCATATCGGGCAGGCCGAGAAACTTGGAGCAGTTATAAATCTTGCTTTTGACACTGCGCAAAGCAGGGATAAAGATATAGTCACACTTGTCCACCAGAGCCAGCACGTGCCCGCAGAAGACCTTTACCGGCAGGCAGGTATCGGCCACCACCCGCGATGAGCCGGCGGCCAGCGTCGCCTGGGTGGTCGTTGGCGAAACCACCACCTCCGCCCCCAGCCCCTCGAAGAAGGTCTTCCACATCGGGTAATACTGATAATAGAGAAGGGCTCTGGGAATGCCGACCTTAACCATTTTTCTTGCCGAACTCCCGTTTAACCTGGGCCACCGTTTCCGGGCTGGCTACCAGGTCGACTATAATCATCGCCATGGCTTTGGCGGCATCGAGCATTCCCTCGATACCGGCGTCGGAGCAGGCTGCCAGGGCAAATTCCGGGGAGTGGTGGCTAACTCCCGGGGTAACTATGGCGATGCCGGGGTGAATACTGGGAACTATTTGGCTGACGTTGCCCATATCGGTGCTGCCGAAAGCCCTGTTCGGGTCGGAGAGCGGTGTCCGGCGTCCCAGAGACTGCATATTCTGCCTGAATAGCTTGGCCAGGGTCAGGTTATTACGCATTGGTGCGTAGCGTGTCTCTCCCCAGCGGTATTCCAGGCGGGCGCCGGTAGCGGTGGCACCGCTGACGAAGCAATCCAGCACCCTTTCTTTTAACTCGTCCAGATAGGTATCATCCTCGGCGCGCACCAGAAAATTACCGGCGCTGTGGTCCGGCACCACGTTAGCCGCATCCCCGCCGTCGGTGATAATGCCGTGGATGCGCGCCTTGTCTTTAATGTGCTGCCTCAGGGAGTTAATAGCGGTAAAGGACAGGAGCATGGCTTCCAGGGCGTTGATTCCGGCTTCGGGATGACCGGCGGCGTGTGCCGCTCGGCCGAAAAACTCTACCTCCAGGGCGATGCAGGCCAGAGCCGGGGTGACAGCGGCGTTATGCGCGCCGGGGTGCACCATCATGGCCGCATCAAGATTATCAAAAGCTCCCCGCCCCGCCATTATCACCTTACCCCCGTAAAGCTCCTCAGCCGGGGTGCCGATGACCTGAAGGCTCCCGCCGAAGCGGTCGATAGCCGCTTTAGCGGCAACGGCAGCGCCAACAGAGCCGCCGGCGATCAGGTTATGCCCGCAGGCATGTCCCAGGTGGGGTAGGGCGTCATACTCCGCCACCAGGGCAATAGCCGGTTTTCCCTCCCCGTAGCTTCCCCGGAAAGCGGTCTCCAGCTCGCAGATGCCCCGCTCTACGGCAAAGCCGTTTTTCTCCAGGTACTGGGTTAGCCAGGCGGCCGCCTTAGCTTCTTTGAAGCCAAGTTCGGGGTTAGCGTGGATTTTAAGGCTTAAATTGCGGAGCTCGCGGCGTTGCGCCTCAACACTGGCTGTTACCGAGGCTTTTAATTCGGCTGTGCCCACGCTTTATTATAGCCCAGCGCCAGTAGAATTTCTAGGCAAGGTATTGCGTCCCGCAAATGGTTGTGATATACTCGTTATGGTATACCATCTAGATATAAGTGACTTGTTAAGTGGGTTGGACTCCCACTTTTTTGTTGTAGAGGAATAAAAGGTTTGGAGGTTTTAGGCTCGGATGAAGAGTGAGTTTGTACTGGCTCTAACTCAGCTGGCCGCAGAGAAGAACCTGCCCAAGGAAGTGGTCATTTCGGCGGTAGAGACGGCGCTGGTGTCGGCTTACCGTAAGGATAATTTTGCCCCTAACCAGAATATATCGGTCAAGATAGACCCGACTACGGGCAAGGTAAGGGTGTGGGCGGAGAAGGTTGTCGTTAAGAAACCTGAAGACCCCCGTGAAGAGATATCGCTGGCTGAGGCGCAAAAGATTAACCCCGATGCCGAAATTGACAGTACGGTTGAGGTAGAGGCCACGCCGCGCAATGCCGGGCGCATTGCCGCCCAGACGGCCAAGCAGGTTATTCTCCAGCGCCTTCATGAGGCCGAGCACAGCGCCATATTTGAGGAGTATTCGGGCAAAGAGGGCGACATCGTCAACGGGCTGGTGCAGCGTATTGAGTCCCGGCAGGTCTTTATTGATTTGGGCAGGACCGAGGCGATGCTCCCCGCTTCCGAGCAGGTGCGCAACGAGCGATACCGCATTGGTCAGCGGCTCAAGGTTTATCTACTTGAGGTAATCCGCACCGCCAAAGGCCCCCAGGTGATAGTCTCCCGCTCCCACCCCGATTTTCTGCGCCGCCTTTTTGAGCTGGAAGTTCCCGAGGTGCTTAACGGGACGGTAGAGCTCAAGGCGGTCGCCCGCGAGGCCGGCTCTCGCAGTAAGGTGGCTGTATCCGCCGGTCAGGAAGGCATTGACCCGGTGGGTTGCTGTGTTGGCCTGCGGGGTATCCGGATACAGAATATTATGAGAGAGCTCAACAGTGAGAAACTGGACGTGGTTGCTTGGAACCAGGATGCCTCAGTATTTATTGCCAGTGCCCTCAGCCCGGCCCAGGTGTTAAGCGTGGAGCTGGGTGAGGACGAGGGCATAGCCACGGTGGTTGTCCCGGATAGGCAGCTTTCCCTGGCTATTGGCAAAGAGGGGCAGAATGCCAGGCTGGCCGCCAAGCTCACCGGCTGGCGGATTGATATCAAGAGTGCCTCAATGGCTGAGGCGAAAAAACTGGCGGCAACCAAGCCTTTAACCGAGGTAGCCGAGGTCACCGAGGAGACCGTGGTCAGTGAGGAACTTCCCGCGGAACTGCCGGCTATTGAGGAGCCGGAGCTGGTTCCTGAAGAGGCTAAAGCCGAAGCTGAAGCGGAACCAGCCACTCTTGAGACCGAGCTGGTGCCCCCGGAAACCGTTTTGAAACCGCCGGTAGGGGTAAAGGCGGGGGCCAAGGCACCCAAGCTCCGCTTTGCTGAAGATGTCATGCAGACTGCGCCCACCAAGCCGGTAGCTAAATCTAAGCGGAAGAAGAAGGAAACCCGTGAACGTGGTGAGGACGGCGTCAAGCTCAAGAAACGGCGCCAGAAGGCGGAAATCTTTGACGAAGAAGAGGAGTACTAATCTGACTCCGGCAAAGCATATACCCCAGAGGACCTGTGTTGCCTGCGGTGAGGTGAGACCCAAGCGGGAGCTGGTCCGTCTGGTTCGAGTTCCCGGTGGCGGTGTGGAGGTTGACCCGTCTGATAGGAAGGTGGGGCGCGGCGCCTATCTGTGTCCGGCGCCGGCTTGCTGGCAGGCCGGGCTTAAAAAAGGGCGGCTGGAGTATGTACTGCGTACTACGATTACTGAAGATAACAGGCAACAGCTTATTAAATACAGCCAGGAACTGGGATAAGGAGCGAGCTATTGGCTAAGGCGAGCAAGCCTGCAGAGGCTAAGGCAAAAGTAGTTGAGATCCCTCACTCGGTATCGGTGAGGCAGCTGGCCGACCTTATGCAGGTCAGCGCCATCGATATCATCAAGCAACTGATGAGGAACGGCATTTTTGCCAACATCAATCAGATCATCGACTACGAAGCCGCCGCTAAAGTAGTAGCTGCCCTGGGCTATGAAACCCAGCTCAAGCCTTTGGTCGCCGCTGCTGGCAGTCGCAGGTATCGCCCCCAGGAGGAGGAGCTCGGCGGCCTCAAACTGCGCCCGCCGGTGGTTACCATTATGGGGCATGTCGATCACGGCAAGACCAAGCTGCTGGATGCTATCCGCCAGACCAACGTAGTTGATACTGAGGCCGGTGGTATTACCCAGCATATTGGCGCCTATCAGGTAGAAATCAAGGGGCAGAAGATTACCTTCCTGGATACCCCCGGTCACGAGGCTTTTACCGCCATGCGGGCTCGCGGCGCTCAGGTAACCGATATCACCATTCTGGTGGTGGCGGCGGATGACGGGGTAATGCCCCAGACCCTGGAAGCTATTGACCACGCCCGGGCCGCTGGCGTGCCCATCGTGGTGGCTATTAATAAGATTGATAAACCCGATGCCAACCCTGACCTGGTCAAGCAGCAGCTGGCTGACGCCAGTCTGGTTATCGAGGAGTGGGGTGGCGACGTGGTCTGCGTGGCTATTTCGGCCAAGGAAAAGAAGGGCATCAATGAATTGCTGGAAAACCTGCTGGTGGTGGCGGAGATGGAAGAGCTTAAGGCCGACCCCTCCCGCCCGGCGGTGGGGGTAGTGGTTGAAGCCGAGATGGATAAAAGCAAGGGGCCTCTGGCTACGGTTCTCGTTCAGACCGGGACCCTGAAGGTCGGTGAAACGGTGGTGGTTGGCGGCACCTGGGGCCGGGTAAGGGCCATGTTCAATAATGTCGGCAAGCGGGTGCGGAAAGCAGAACCGTCCGCGCCGGTGGAAATCCTGGGCCTGGACAGCATACCTCAGGTGGGTGATATCCTCAATGTGGTAGCCGGCGAGCAACAGGCGCGGGCGCTCATCCAGAAGCACCAGCAGGAGAAACACACCGGGGCGGTTAGCCTGGATAACCTCTACGACCAGATAAGCGCCGGCAAGGTAAAAGAGCTTGATGTTGTCCTCAAGGTTGATGTTCAGGGCAGCTTAGAGCCTATAACCGCCTCTCTGGAGCGGCTGTCAGCCGAAGAGGTTAAGGTTAGAATTATCCACAGCGGCACTGGCAATGTTACCGAAAGCGATGTTATGTTGGCCATAGCCTCCAAGGGGCTTATTATCGGCTTCGGCACCCGGGTTGAAGCCGGGGCGCGGCGGATGGCTGATGCGGAAGGGATTGATATCCACCTCTACGATATTATCTACAACTTGGTAGGTGACGTGGAAAAGGCGCTCAAAGGCATGCTGGAGCCCCATTATGTTGATGTTATAGAGGCCAGGGCCGAGATAAGGGCTGTTTTCTCCAGCGGTAAAAAGGGGAAGATTGCCGGTGTTATGGTTACCGAGGGCAAGATAAGCCGCGGCGCCTCAATCAGGGTGCGGCGCGGGGAAAAGATACTGCACGAATCGGTAATTGAAAGCCTCAGGCGTTTCAAGGACGATGTTGGTGAAGTAGCCGCCGGCTACGAATGCGGAGTGGGCATCAAGGACTTTGAAGCCTTTGAGGTTGGTGATACGCTGGAGTTCTTCCGCAAAGAGAAGGCCTGATCTAGAGGACTAAGGATATGTCGCATCGCATCGAGCGAGTAAGCAGTCTCATGCGCCACGAGATTAGCGGATTGCTTCAGCGTGAGGTTAAAGACCCCCGGCTCAGCCAGTTTGTGGCCGTGACCGATGTTTCCCTATCAGCTGACATGAAGTACGCCAAAGTGTTCGTCAGCTGCATGGGTGGCGAAGAAGAAAAACAGGCGATGCTCAAGGGGCTTGGGGCTGCCGCCAATTTCCTGCGCAACCAGCTGGCCAAGCGCCTGCGCCTGCGCCGTATCCCCGAGCTTAGCTTTGAGTGGGATGATTCTATTGAGCGGGGAGACCACCTCCTGCAGCTGATTGATAAAATCAGCACCGAACACAACCCGGAAGAGCCCGGTGACTAACGTGAACGGTATCCTCAATATTAATAAACCCTGGGGCCGGACCTCATTCAGTATTGTTTCCCTGGTTAAGCGTCTTAGCGGGGTGAAGCGCGTGGGACACGCCGGCACTCTGGACCCGGCCGCTACCGGCGTCTTACCCGTCTGCCTGGGGCAGGGGAGCAGGGTTGTCTCCTTTTTGCACGATACCCCCAAGGTCTATAAGGCTCAGGTAGAACTCGGCGTAACCACCGATAGCTATGACGCCACCGGCAATATCACCGCTACCGGAGACCCCACCGGCGTCAGCCGCCGGCAGCTGTTGTCGGCGCTGGAATCTTTTCGCGGGCTGATACAGCAGATACCCCCCATGTACAGTGCGGTAAAGCACGGCGGCAAGCCGCTTTATAAGCTGGCGCGCGCCGGCATTGAGGTGGAGCGCAAGAGCCGCCCGGCGCAGATTTACCGCCTGGAGCTCAAGCGCTGGCAGCCGCCGGTAGCCACCATAGAGGTTGAATGCGGCAAAGGCACCTATATACGCTCGCTGGCTCATGATTTAGGCCAGCTGCTGGGCTGCGGCGCTCACCTCAAGAGCCTGGTACGTCTTAAATACGGCTGTTTTGATGTTAAGGACGCTGTTTCACTGCCCCAGCTTGAGGATGGTTTTCGCCTCGGCTACTGGCATAGATTTATTTACCCCATAGATATTGTCTTTCAGGACTGGGCGGCGGTGGTGGTTGACGATGCCGGCGAAGCGGACGTCAGGAACGGGCGCCCGGTGGATTTGCCCGGCGATGATTTTCAGCCGGCAGTGGATCACCTGCGTGCCTATAACGGTGATGGGCATTTTCTGGGGTTGCTAAAATTCAATCGGGAAAAGGGGCACTGGCGGCCGGGGAAGGTCTTTAGTAACACTTGACAGCTTGCCTATAATAGGGGTATATTGCAACGGATGCCCAGAAGGAGGTGAAGCCAGTGCCTCAGGCTTATTGCTTTAAGTGTCGCAAGAAGGTAGATATCAAGAATCCACAGCGGGTTACCCTTAAGAACGGCCGTCCGGCCACGCAGGGGGTTTGTCCGGGGTGTGGGACTAAAGTATTCAGGATCGGCCGAAGCTAATCGCCCAAGCTCTAGACGGGGTAAGCAAATCCTCTTTAATATAAGTACCGGAGCAAGGTTCCCACCTGCGGTGGCAGAGAGGGAGTGCTCAGAGAGTAAATTCTGGCAATATCATTCTCCTCAAGGGTGTTATCTGGTTTCAGGTTCTACTGCGGAAAAGGAGGCAATTAAACTTTGGGTAAGGTAAATGTAGCTATAATCGGGGTGGGCAACTGCGCCTCCTCGTTAGTTCAGGGAGTTCACTACTACAAGAAAGCCAAAGAGGACGAATTTGTTCCCGGGCTGATGCATGTCAATCTGGGCGGGTACCATATCAGCGATATCAACTTCGTGGCTGCCTTTGATATTGATAAGAATAAGGTTGGCAAGGATATAGCTCAGGCTATTTTTACCCCACCCAACAACACCTTCAAGTTCAGCGAAGTGCCCGCCACCGGCGTCAAGATTCAGCGCGGCATGACCCATGACGGGCTGGGCCATTATCTATCGCAGATAATTGAGAAGGCGCCCGGTCCCACCGCCGATATCGTCAAGGTTCTGAAAGAGACCAAGACCGATGTAGTTATTAACTACCTGCCGGTGGGCAGCGAAGAAGCCACCAAGTGGTATGTTGAACAGGTATTAGCCGCCGGCTGCGGCCTTATCAACTGCATCCCGGTTTTCATCGCCCGGGAGAAGTACTGGCAGCGGCGCTTTGAGCAAAAAGGGCTGCCGGTTATCGGTGACGATATTAAATCTCAGGTAGGGGCTACCATCGCCCACCGTGTTCTTACCCGGCTGTTCCGGGACCGCGGCGTCAGGTTGGAACGGACCTACCAGTTGAACTTCGGCGGCAACACCGATTTTTACAATATGCTGGAGAGGTCACGGCTGGAGTCCAAGAAGATATCCAAGACCAACTCGGTCACCTCCCAGCTTGATTACCAGCTTAACCCCGATGATATCCATGTCGGCCCCAGCGATTATGTCCCCTGGCTGCATGACCGCAAGTTCTGTCATATCCGGATGGAGGGAAGAACGTTTGGCGACGTCCCCCTCAGCCTGGAGCTGAAACTTGAGGTGTGGGACAGCCCCAACTCGGCCGGGGTGGTTATTGATGCCGTAAGGTGCTGCAAACTGGCCCTTGACCGTAAACTTAAAGGAGCGCTGGAGGCTCCCTCGTCTTACTTTATGAAATCGCCACCGGTCCAGTTCACCGATGACCAGGCTCACCAGATGGTGGAGGAGTTTATTGCCACCAATCAGCCTGCGGCGGGCGCGCCCGTTTAATTGATTTTCCAGGGAGGTTTTAGGCGGCTACGGTGAAGATAGCATTAGTCTCTCCGTATGATTTCGCCCATCCCGGCGGTGTTATTCTACATATTGCCTATCTGGAGCGCTACTTTACCCGGATGGGGCACGAGGTTAAGGTTATTGCCCCCGCCTCCAGGGCTATCCCCGATTTTGGCGACCGGTTTATCCCCATAGGCAGGCCCCGCCCCATTCCCTCAAGCGGCTCCATCGCCCGGGTGACCATATCAATCTGGTTAGCCCCCAAAATAAGGTCTGTCCTTGAGCGGGAGAAGTTTGATATTATTCACTTCCACGAACCTTTAATGCCCATGTTATGCACCTCGATTCTCCGCTTATCAAAGACAGCCAATGTCGGCACCTTTCACGCCTCTTACGGCAAACCGGGCTACAATTTCGCCCGGCCCATAGGCAAGTGGATTCTGCGGCGGTGGTTCCGCAAGCTTGACGGCAAGATTGCAGTGTCCAGGCCGGCCATGGAGTTTGCCCATGAGCACTTCCCCGGCTACTATAATATTATCCCCAACGGGGTGGATGTGGAACATTTCTCCCCCGATGTAGCCCCCATTGAAGAATTCAAAGACGGCAAGCTCAATATTCTCTTTGTCAGCCGTCTGGAGAAGAGAAAAGGCCTAAACTACCTGCTGCAGGCTTTCAGGCAGGTAAAAGAGGAGATTCCCAATTCCCGGCTGATTGTGGTCGGCCCCGGCACCAGGCTGCGGCGCCGGTACGAGCGATACGTGGCCAGAACCGGTCTTAAGGATGTAGTCTTTACCGGCCTGGTCAGCTATGATGATTTGCCCCGCTATTATCAGACCGCCGATGTCTTTTGCGCTCCGGCCATCGGCTCGGAGAGCTTCGGCATAATCCTGCTGGAGGCTATGGCGCTGGGCAAGCCCATTGTCGCCTCAAATATAGAAGGTTACGCCAGCGTGATAAGCCCCGGCGTTGACGGGTTATTGGTGCCGCCGGCAGATAAGGATAAATTAGCCCAGGCTCTGATTTCTCTCCTCAATGACGAGGCGCTCCGGCAGGAGATGGGCGCCAAGGGGAGGATTAAGGCCCTGGAGCATAGCTGGGAGCGCATTGCCCGGAGGGTTTTCGCTTACTATGTCAGGGTCTTAAGCGAACCGCCCTGGAATAAAAAGTTCCCCGAATTTGAAGAGTCGGCTGTTTCGGTTTGAGCAAGAGCGGGAGTAGTTAGATTAGTAAAGTTACGCCAAAATCGCCATCCGGAGAAAGCCTGCCCCAGTTCCGCAGTTCCTTAGCTTACCGGTTTACCGAGCCGGTGGTGCGGGTTTTAGCCAGGACGCCGGTGACCCCCAATGCACTGAGCTGGTCCGGCTTTATCCTGGCCGTGGCGGCGGCGGCGCTGGTTATCGCCGGCTACTCTCTGGCCGCCGGCATTGTGGTGCTGGTGGCCGGCTTCTTTGATATCCTGGACGGGGCGCTGGCCCGCCGTATTAAAAAAGCCACCCCCTTCGGCGCCGTCCTCGACGCCACCCTCGACCGTCTGTCGGAGGGAGTAATACTGCTGGCTATTCTGGCCGTGTATGCCATCCAGCAGTCACTGTTGGGGGTTTTACTGGCCGGCGCTGCCATTATTAGCTCCCAGCTGGTGAGTTATATCCGGGCCAGGGCGGAGGCGCAGGGCCTGAAGTGTAAGGTGGGGATATTCACCCGGGCGGAGAGGGTGGTAATACTGGCGCTGGGTCTGCTGCTGAGTTACTTTACCCTCGCCCTTATTATTGCCCTGTCGGTTATCGTGGTATTCAGCCTGGTTACGATTATTCATCGGGTAGTCTATGTATGGCGGCAAAAAACCGCCGCCTAGCCCTTTTATTTGGGGCGCGGTTTATGTTATAAGTTAACGGGAAATTTTTAGCCTTAGCGCTTAACGGAGGAACCAATGCCGGTTGTTGCTATTGTCGGAGCTCAGTGGGGTGATGAGGGTAAGGGAAGGGTGGTTGACATGCTGGCCCAGCAGGCCAGGATGGTAGTCCGTTTTTCCGGCGGTGATAATGCCGGTCATTCCGTAGTTAACCCCCACGGCAAGTTTAAATTACACCTTATTCCCTCGGGCATCTTTGACCCCGGGGTGGTCTGCATTATCGCTAACGGGGTGGTGATTAACCCCAAGGTGTTAATCGGCGAGATGGACCACTTAAATGAGCGCGGCGTGGATACCAACCACCTCTTTATCAGCGACCGGACTCATCTGATTATGCCCTATCACCTTCTCCTTGACGGTCTGGAGGAAGAGGCACGCGGTGGCAAGGCGCTGGGCACCACCCGCAAGGGGGTCGGCCCCGCCTTTACCGATAAGGCTGCCCGGCTGGGTATCAGGGCCGGCGACCTTCTTGACAAAGAGGCGTTGCGTGAGCGCCTTGGCGCTGTGCTGGCATACAAGAATGTCATCCTGACCAAGGTCTACGGGGCTAAAGCTTTGTCACTGGAGGAGGTCTATACCCAGTATTGCCAGTATGGGGAGCGTCTGGCACCCCATATCCGGGAGACGACTATCATGCTGGACGAGGCATTGGGCCGGGGGGAACTGGTGATACTGGAGGGGGCTCAGGGGGCTTTACTTGACCCAGATTTCGGCACCTACCCCTATACCACCTCGTCCTCACCCCTGGCGGGGGGAGCTTGCCTGGGGGCGGGTTTAGGCCCGACCAAGCTCGACCGCGTTCTGGGTGTCTATAAGGCTTATTGCAGTAGGGTGGGTAGCGGCCCTATGCCCACTGAATTAAATGACGCAACCGGCGACCTGATTCGGGAAAAGGCGCATGAGTACGGCACCACCACCGGTAGACCGCGCCGCTGCGGCTGGTTTGATGCCGTTGCCGCCCGCTTCAGCAGCCGGATTAACGGCTTAACCGGCGCGGTGGTCACCCGCCTCGACATCCTGGATATACTACCCAGCCTCAAGATATGCGTTGGCTACGAGCTTGACGGCCAGAGGGTAGATGATTTTCCGGCCAGCGTTACCGAACTGGCCCGGTGTAAGCCGGTCTATGAAGAACTGCCCGGCTGGCAGGTGCCGACCACTGAGATTCGCCGCTACGACCAGCTACCCGGTGAAGCCCGCCGCTATATTACCCGATTGGAAGAGCTTATCTCCTGCCCGGTGAACCTTATCTGCGTCGGGCCGGAGCGGGACCAGGCCATAGAGAAGGCGCCTGTCTTTTAGGGTTTAACGTCCTGCCCTGTCTTCGGTCGTTCTGCTTCCCATACCCACCCGCCCAAAGGGTTTAACCCTTTTTATCTCGTTTCCCCACCCCTTTTTAGATAGTTCTCTATCTTCCCACCCAGCCCGCCCTAAAGAGGTTAGACCTTTTTAATGTTCCTTAAAGGGGGGAGAAGGGGGTGAGCCCACCACCAGATGGGGGTGGGGAAATAGAAGGTTAAAGGCAATGCCTTTGAGGGTGGGAGGGTGGGAAATAAGACATACGTTAAAAATGGTGGGGTTAGGTTAGGTTAGTAAAAGTTAAGATAGGTAAAGTAAAAACCCCTAGAACGGCAAATCAATCTCGCTTATCTACCTCAGCTTGCCCGCCTGCTCCAATGACTGGAGTATTTCAGGGTCAGACCTGGGGTCTTCACCGCTGTATAAACTTGGCGCGGGGTAGCCAAGCTCAATCTGGATAAAGTGCCCATCTGGGGAAAAAGGGGGTATTAAAATTATAACGCCATCAAAGGATTGCGAAGAAAAGGGAGCCCAGAATGCGCCCCAGTATATGGGCTGGCTGTCCACACAGGCAACGAAAGCCATGCCTGAAGTCGGGATATCAAGATTGTTGACCCGTTCGTAAGCATCGGCGGTGAGTTCTATTTCGTGTGTCTCCTGGCGGTACGAAACTATGTCGTCAATGGTAATAACAGGTTGGTCGGCCAGCTCTATTTGGCTTAGTACCGGCAATTCAGAGACAGGCGTGTTCTCCAAAGTCAGGTAAATCGAGAACCCTTCGCTTTGTGGCGAAGGGCAACCGCCAACAATAAGAGAAATTAATAGTAGGGAAACCACTAATACCGGGGCGAATACCTTTTTCATTCCGGTTACCTTGTCTGATTGGTATGCGGAGGCGTGTTTTCCCTATATCGGCAAATCAATCTGGTACTTTTTGAGTGTCTCTCTTATTATAGCGGCTGTCTTTTCGCTACACTCCACCAGGGGCAAACGGGGCTTGCCCACGTTAAAGCCGAGGTGATTAAGGGCGTATTTTATCGGCGCCGGGCTAGTCTCGATGAAAAGCGCGTCTACCAGCGGCAGCAGGTGGCGGTGTATGGCCGCCGCTTCGGCGATTTTACTGTTGAGGATGTCGTCCATCATCTGCTTAATCTGCTTACCCACCAGGTGCGTGGCCACGCCGATGGTGCCGTAGCCGCCGAGGGCCATGATATGGAAGGTATCGTTATCATTACCGCTCCAGATGCGGAAGTCATTGCCGGCGTTATTAAGCGTATGAGCCACCAGGCCCATATCACCAGAGGCTTCTTTGACGCCGACGATGTTATCAATCCGGCTTAAGCGTACGATGGTTTCTACCGTCATCTTGATAACCACGCGGCCGGGTATGTTGTACATTATTATAGGCAGGCTGGTGCTTTCGGCGATGGCCTTGAAATGCTGGTAGATGCCTTCTTGAGTGGGCTTGTTATAGTAGGGGACGACCGAAAGGCAACCGTCAACCCCGATTTTCTCGGCGGCTTTAGTGGCCACCACAGCCTCGGCGGTACTGTTACTGCCGGTGTAGGCAATAACGGTTCCCCGCCCCCCCAGCGCCGATTTCACCTCGGCAAACAGGCGCGCTTCCTCCTCCCGGATCAGCGTCGGCGACTCGCCGGTGGTAGCCGCCACCACCACGCCGTCGCTCCCCGAATCAACTAAGGCTAGAGCCAGCTTTTTAGCCTGCTCATAGTTAACCGCCCCTTTTTCGTCGAAAGGGGTTACCATAGCCGTCAGCAGTCTTCCCAGCTCCTTCATTTCCCTGCCTCCCCGGGACGCAGCCAATCCCTTTTAATCAGTTCTTCGGCAATCTGGACGGTATTCAGCGCCGCTCCCTTGCGCAGGTTATCGGCGGCGACCCACATCACCAGGCCGTTGGGATGAGAGGCGTCCCGGTGAATACGCCCGACGAAGACATCGTCGGTGCCGGCGGCTGACCAGGGCTGGGGATAAAGGCTTATCGCCGGGTCGTCCAGCACCTTGACCCCCGGCGCCTGGGCCAGGATACGCTTGGCGTCATCGGCTGCCATCGGCTGGGAGAATTCTATGTGAAGTGCCTCGCTGTGCCCGATAAACACCGGCACCCGCACGCAGACCGCCGAAATGGCGATATCCGGGGCGTGCATTATCTTCCTGGTCTCCTCCACCATCTTCCACTCCTCTTTAGTGTAGTCGTTATCCAGGAAAACATCTATCTCCGGCAGTATATTAAAGGCTATCTGGTGGGGATAAACGTGGGGTACGGTATTCTGCCCCTCCAGCACCTGCTTGGATTGTTCTGTAAGCTCCTCTACGGCGGCGGAGCCGGTGCCCGATACCGCCTGGTAGGTAGCGGCTACAACCCGCTTGATGGGATTGACCTTGTGCAGCGGGTTTAGCGCCACCACCATCTGAATGGTGGAGCAGTTAGGATTGGCGATAATCCCCTTATGTCGTTGAATGTCCTCAGGGTTGACCTCGGGTACCACCAGCGGCACCTTGGGCTCCATCCGGAAGGCCGAGCTGTTATCAACCACCACTGCCCCGGCCTGGGCGGCTAAAGGAGAGAAGTAACGGCTTATCTCCGCCCCTGCCGAAAACAGGGCGATATCCACGTCCTTAAATGAGGCGGGCGCCGTTTCCTTGACCACCAGCTCATGGTGGTTAACAAAAAGCTTCTTACCCGCCGAGCGGTCGGAAGCCAGGAGCTCAATGGAATTCATGGGGAAGTCCCGCTGCTCCAGTATCTTGATGAACTCTTGCCCCACCAGCCCGGTGGCGCCAACTACAGCTACTTTAAGTCCCTTCATAGCTCTTTCTCCAGGCCGAGTAGTGTCTCCAGGCCATAGACCAGTCCCTTATGCTTGACCACTCCTCTGATGGCCAGCATGACCCCGGGCATATAACACTCACGCCCGATAGTATCATGCCGTATTTTCAGCGTTTGCCCCGCCCCGCCCAGAAGCACCTCCTGGTGAGCCAGCAGACCGGGCAGGCGCACGCTGTGAATACTGATACCTTCAACCTGCTCCCCCCGCCCCGCCGAGGCCTTACCCTCCGGGATGGAGAACGGTTTGCCTTTAGCTTTGGCCATGGCTCTGGCGGTGGAAAGGGCTGTCCCCGAAGGTGCGTCCGCCTTCAGGTGGTGGTGCAGCTCGATGATCTCGGCAAAGTCAAAGTATTTACCGGCTATCTTGGCCAGGTGCATCATCAGCACCGCGCCCAGAGCAAAGTTAGGCACCACCGCTACCCCCACCCCCTTAGCCTGCGCCAGGCGGTCAATCTCTTTAATATTATCGGCGGTAAGCCCGCTGGTGCCTATCACCAGGTTGACTCCCTGTTCGGCGGATAAACGTACCGCCGGCATAACGGCGCTGGCTGTGGAAAAATCCACCACAACCTCTGGACGAGCGCCGCTTAATATATCTTCCAGCTTCGAGGATAAGGGCACCGTGCCCGAGCCGTCGGGCAGAGTCAGCTTATTCTCAACTGCCTTTATATCCGCCGCCCCCACCAGCTGCATATCGGGCTCACGGCACAGGGCATCGACTAGTGTCTGCCCCATTCTGCCCAGGGCGCCGTAAACAGCTACCTTTATCGGATTCATCGCCTGGGTCCTCTATTTGGTCCTCTGTTATGATAATTTCCCTGGTTCCGGGGAGGGCGGGAGTCACTTCTCTTAAAGGGGTAGTCTTTGGATGGCGCATCATGTGTTCTGGCTCCGGCCGCCTGATCTGACTTATCCAACACCGCCCGCCTTGACAGGTTTACCCGGCCCATGTCGTCGATGCCGATTACCTTAACCGTTACCTCATCGCCTATCTTAACTTCATCCTCGACCTTGGCTACCCGGTAGTCGGCCAGCTCGCTGATGTGGATGAGCCCGTCCTTGCCGGGGGCAATCTCCACCATAGCGCCGAAGTTCAATATCCGTGATACCTTTCCCGTGTAGACGGCGCCAACCTCTATCTCCTTGGTCAGGCTTTCGATGATATCAATGGCCTTTTTGGCGGATTCCTCGTTAACTGCTCCGATAATCACCGTGCCGTCATTATCAACATCGATGGTCGTCTTGGTTTGCTCAATAATCGACCTTATAGTTTTGCCGCCGGTACCGATAACAGCGCCGATTTTATCTGGGTCTATGGTTATCTTGTGCATTCTGGGCGCGTATTTGCTCAGCTCAGGCCGGCTGGCGCTGATGGTCTGCTGCATCTTTTCCAGGATGAACAGGCGGGCCTGCCGGGCCTGGGGCAGCGTCTTGGCCACCACTTCCAGGCTGACGCCCTTGAGCTTGGTGTCCATCTGCATGGCGGTTATACCCTTGGCCGTTCCGGCTATTTTAAAGTCCATATCTCCGTAGTTATCCTCTATGCCCTGGATATCGGTCAGGACCACATCGTTACCATCATCACCGGTGACCAGCCCCATGGCTATGCCGGCGACGGCGGCGCTGGTCGGTATGCCGGCGTCCATCAGGGAAAGGCTGGAGGCGCAGACACTGGCCATAGAGGTGCTGCCGCTGGAGCTCAAGACCTCGGAGACTAACCGGATGGTGTAAGGGAAGTCCTCGGCTTTGGGCAGTATCGGCTCAATGGCTCGCTCCGCCAGAGCGCCGTGCCCTATTTCGCGCCTCCCCGGTGAGCCGACGCGCTTGGTCTCGCCGCTGGAGAAGGGAGGGAAGTTGTAGTGGTGGATGAAGCGCTTCTTCTCCTCTATGCCCAGCCCGTCCAGCGGCTGTTCCTTGCCCACCGAGCCCAGGGTGGTGATGGTCAAAACCTGGGTCTGCCCACGGGAAAACAGGGCCGAGCCATGAGTTCGGGGCAATAGCCCCACCTCGCAGCTTATGGGGCGGACATCGGTTAAGCCGCGTCCGTCAATACGCTTTTGATTCTTAAGCAGGTTACCCCTTATTTCCGCCCTGATTTTGGCGTCCAGGGCGGCTTTGATATCTGCTTCCGGGAATTTCTCGGCCAGCTTTTCCACCAGCTCTTTTTTAAGCTGGCTCATCTCTTCTTCCCGCTGTGACTTTTCCGTCTGGTTTAACGCCTGGGCAAGCTTTTTATCATCTGTTGGCGTAATTGCCACCAGCGCTTCCGGGTTGACCTCAGCCACCGGCGCTTCCAGCTTCGGCTTGCCCCAGGCCTGCTGAAGCTGCTCCTGGAGCTGGATAATAGGCTGATTGGCCTTGTGGCCGAATTCTATCCCTTTGAGGACGAGGTCCTCCGGAGCTTCATTGGCTCCGGACTCTATCATGACTATGGCCTCTTTGGTGCTGACCACCACCAGGTCAAGCTGGCTGTCTGCAAGCTGGGCCATGGTCGGGTTCAAGACCATTTCACCGTCAATATAACCCACGTGGACAGCGCTCACCGGGCCGTAGAACGGCACCGGCGAAATTGACAGCGCCGCCGAGCCGCCGATAATGGCCAGTATGTCGGGGTCGTTTTCCTGGTCGGCGGAAAGTACGGTAATGATAACCTGAATATCGTTGCGCCAGGCCTTGGGTAGCAGCGGGCGCAGCGGCCGGTCGGTCTGCCGGCTGGCCAGGGTCGCATCCTGGCTGGGGCGCCCCTCCCGGCGGATAAAGCCGCCCGGAATCTTACCGGCGGCGTAGAGCCTTTCCTCGTAGTCGATGGTCAGCGGCAGGAAATCCACCCCTTCCCGCGGCTGCTCGCTGGTGCAAACGGTAACCAGTACTACGGTATCCCCGTAGCGGGCGGTTACCGCGCCCCCTGCCTGTCCTGCCAGCTTCCCGGTGTCGATAGTAAGCTTTCTACCACCGACCTCAGATTCAAAAGAATTTGGTGTCACCAATGGTTCCTCCTCCGCTTCAATCTTTACTTGCGCAGCCCGAGTCTAGCAATCAGGTTGCGGTAGCGATCGACATCTTCCCGGCGGAGGTAGGCAAGTAGTCTCCTTCTTTGTCCCACCAGCTTAAGTAGCCCGCGTTGGGTATGGTAATCGTGCCGGTTGGCCGCCATGTGGGAGGTCAACTCGTTTATCCTCTCGGTCAGCAGGGCTACCTGAACCTCGGTCGAGCCGGTGTCACCTTTATGAAGCTCGAATTTATTTACTATTTCTGTCTTTTTCTCTTTTTCCAAGTTATGTCCCTCTGTCTTTAGTAATACTTAATAATACTATAAAACAACAGATTATAACATAACTCAAGGCCGCTGTAAATTATTCGTCTTTTTCCCCATACCCACCCGCCCTCATAAGCTGCGCTTCTAGCATTTTCCTCCCCCTCCCCTTGAAGCTACTAGCGGCTAACATAATACCCTTGACTTTATAAAAAATTCGGTGTATAGTGTGCTCTGAATTAGATACCTTGGTTTAAGTGTGGTTTCTAAGCTTGACCCCCGGTAGAGGCGGGGAACTCTCAGTATTCTAACCTGGCAATACGGCAAGGGGTTTGGGAGCCAGAGACTGCAACGATGACAAGGGACTAACAAAATTCATAGGAGGTGCAGTTAATGGCTTTGGAAGATAAGACCCTCGTGTGCCGTGACTGCGGACAGGAATTCCTCTTCACCATCGGTGAGCAGGAGTTCTATCAATCCCACGGGTTACAGAATGAACCCAGCCGTTGCCCGGAGTGCCGGGCGTCTCGGCGCAAAGAGCGCTGGGGCAACTATAATCAGCCCAGGCAGATGTTTACCGCTATCTGTGCTGAGTGTGGCGTTGAGACTACGGTACCCTTTGAGCCCAGGGAGGGGCGACCGGTCTACTGCCGGGACTGCTACGCCAAGCAAAAACAGTCTGGTTAAGCTTTAGTATTTAGTTACCAGCTTATATATAATGAATGTCGGTATCTGTCAGGTTAAGCTTCGCTTTCCTGAGAACCTATCGCTTAAAGGTAAGCGACAGATATTGAAATCCATCACTACCCGCCTCAGAAACAAGTTCAACATTTCCGTAGCTGAAGTTGACGATAATGACCTGTGGCAGTTAGCCACGCTGGGTATCTGCTGCGTGAGCAATGATAGGCGGCATACCAACGAAATGCTGTCCCGGGCGGTGGATTTCATTGTCAACGGCCGCTTTGAGGTGGAGATACTGGACTATGAGATTGAGATTCTCCCCGTTAGTTAAGCGGGGCTATTAGTGAACACTTCGGCCTTTCTGCATTATCTGGCGGCTCAACCCGGTTACAGTGACCAGATGGTTCACGTGGAGCATGTTCCCCCCCGCCCCGCCAGGTCTGCCCGCTTACGCTTACCTCTGCCAGAGGCGCTTCAGGACTGTCTTAATGCCCACGGGCTTTTCCCGCTCTACAGCCATCAGGCGGAAGCCATAAACTACGCCCGCGAGGGCAAAAATGTGATGGTGGCAACTTCTTCAGCCAGCGGCAAGACACTGTGCTATAACGCCCCGGTGATGGAGGCGATTCTGACCGAGCCGAGAAGCTGTGCCCTCTACCTTTTCCCCACCAAGGCGCTGGCTCAGGACCAGCTACGCAGCTTAAATGAGATATTTTACCCCGCCCTCTTCCAGTCGGGGGAGGTGACCACCTTTGACGGCGATACCCCCCAGGTAGAGCGGGCGGATGTCAGAAGACGGGCCAGGGTGGTGCTGACCAACCCCGATATGCTCCACCTGGGCATACTGCCCAACCACCAGCAGTGGTCAAGGCTGCTGCGCCGCCTGAAGTACGTGGTGGTGGATGAAGCCCATACCTATCGCGGTGTTTTCGGCTCTCACGTGGCCGGTGTCATGCGCCGCCTGCGCCGCCTCTGTCGGTATTACGGCTCCAGCCCCCGCTTTATTTTATGCTCGGCGACCATCGCCAATCCCGGTGAGCACGCCCGGGAGCTGGCCGGCCTGCCCTTCGAGGTGGTGGGTAAAGACGGCTCTCCCCATGGCGGCAAGGACTTTGTCTTCTGGAACCCGCCGCTTATCGACCAGGCCAGGAGCGTACGGCGCAGCGCCAATGGTGAGGCGGCTAATCTCTTCGCCGAGCTGGTTAGCCAGGATATCCGCACCCTCACCTTTGTCCGCACCCGCCAGCTCACCGAGGTTATCTATAACTACACCCGGCGCAAACTGGCGGAGATAGGCGCCGGCTTATCTAAGAAGATCAAGCCCTACCGGGCGGGCTATCTGCCCAAGGAGCGGCGCCAGATAGAACACGAGCTTTTCAGCGGCCAGCTTACCGGCGTGGTGGCGACCACGGCTCTGGAGCTGGGTATAGATATCGGCGACCTGGAGGCAACGGTGCTCACCGGCTATCCGGGAAGCATCGCCAGCACCTGGCAGCAGGCGGGTAGAAGCGGGCGGAGTAAGGAAAAGGCCCTCAGCTTTCTCATCGGGCTGGATAACCCCCTTGACCAGTATTTTATGCGCCACCCCGATTTCCTTTTCGGCAAGAATTTTGAAAATGCACTGGTCAACCCCGATAACCCCTATATCTTAAGGGCCCACCTGCTCTGCGCCGCCTGGGAGTTGCCCTTAATTACTGAAGACGAAGACTTCTTTGGCCCCGCTTTGCTTGGGGAGATACCAGTATTGGAAGAGCAGAGCCTGCTCCGGGAACGCAGGGGCAGGTGGTATCTTTCACCGTCAATCATCTACCCCGCCCAGGGGATAAATATCCGTTCTACCTCGGGGGAGAACTTCGCCATTATGGATACTGCCACCGCCTCCCTGCTGGAAACTATTGAATCCAGCGTGGCTCTCTTCCAGATCTTTCCCGGCGCCATCTACCTCCACCAGGGGGAATCCTATCTGGTGGAAAGCCTTGACCTGGCCGCCCGCACCGCCCACGCCAAACCGGTCACGGTAAATTATTATACTCAGGACAAGGAAATCACTGACCTTCATATTATTAAGGTAATGCAGGAGAAAAGCTGCGGCGGGATTAAGGTCTATCTGGGCGAGGTTGAGGTTACCACCAGGGTGGTCGGCTTCAAGAAGCTGGCGCAGTTCACCGAGGAGGTCATCGGCGAGGAGCCCCTCGACTTTCCCCCCCAGCACTTCCCCACCGTCGCCCTCTGGTTTGATATGCCCCCGGGGATAGCGGCTCGGCTGACTAAAGACCAGCTTGACTTTGCCGGCGGACTCCATGCCACCGAGCATGCTGCCATCGCCATCCTGCCCCTCTTTGCCCTCTGTGACCGCAACGATATCGGCGGTGTCTCCACCCCTCTCCACCCCGATACGGGAAAGCCCCAGGTATTTATCTATGACGCCTATCCCGGCGGTATCGGCATTGCCGAGAAGGGTTTTGACCTGGTGGAGGAATTGTGGCAGACTACACTAAAGGCAATCAAAGAGTGCCCCTGCGAAGACGGCTGCCCCAGTTGTATCCAGTCGCCAAAATGCGGCAATAATAATAAACCTTTGGATAAGAAGGCAGCCCAGATTTTGCTGGAAGGGTTACTAAAAGAATAAGTTTTTCTTCCCACCCACCCGCCCTCATAGGCTTTGCCTCTAAAATTCTTCCGGGCAGGGGGAGTAAAGGAAGTTCAAGAGGGACGAAGTCCCTTTTATAAAAATATCTTCCCCTTCCCCTTGTAAGGGGAAGGGGATAAAGGGGATAGGGTTGGCTGATATTGAGAAAGCGCTAAAGCCCAGCCGTGATAGCTGGTTCAAGCGGGCGATGCGCCTCTTTGACCGCCCCACCGTGGACGAGGCGGTATGGGAGGAGCTTGAGGAGCTGCTTATCTCGGCGGATGTTGGCATGAGCACTACGGAAAAGCTCCTGGGGCAGGTCAGGCAGAGGGCTAAAGAAGAGAAGCTAAGCCAGGGCGCAGCGGTACGCGACGTGCTCCAGCAGGAAATGGTAAAGATGCTCACCGTTGAGGCTAAGCCGTCGGTTTCAGCTTCGCCGCCGGAGGTAATACTGGCGGTAGGGGTCAACGGCAGCGGCAAGACCACCTCTATCGCCAAGCTGGCTTACCAAGCTAAAAAAGAGGGCAGGCGGGTGCTGCTGGTGGCCGCCGATACCTTCCGGGCGGCGGCTATTGACCAGCTCAAAAAGCTGGGTGGGGAGGTTGGCGTTGACGTCGTTGCCCACCAGCCTGGCGCTGATGCCGGGGCGGTGGTCTTTGACGCCCTGGAGGCGGCACGCAGCCGGCAGGCGCAGCAGGTAATTATCGACACCGCCGGCAGGCTGCACACCAAGTTTAACCTGATGGAGGAACTTAAAAAGATTAAGCGGGTAGCCGCCAAGGCTGACGCCGCCGCCCCCCACCAGGTAATTCTGGTGCTCGATGCCAACACCGGCCAGAACGGCCTGACCCAGGCAAAGCATTTCGCCGGGGCGGTAGGGGTAACCGGCATTTTTCTGGCCAAGCTCGATGGTACGGCTAAAGGGGGCATAGTGCTGGCTATCTGTGACCAGCTAGGAGTGCCGATACGGTTCATCGGCGTCGGCGATGAAATGGAGGACATGGCGCCCTTTGACGCCGCGGCTTTTGTCCGGGCTCTTTGTTCCTGATTTTTAGGAGGTAGACATTGATTACTATAGGTATAAACCCGATAGCCTTCACCATAGGCGAGATGAGTGTGCGGTGGTATGGCGTTATGATTGCCCTGGCGGTGGTGGTGCTTATACTCTGGATGGTGTGGCAGATAAGGCGCGGGGCTGATATCTCCTACGATAGCCTGCTTACCGTAGCCCTGATAGCTATTCCTTCAGGGATAATAATATCCAGGTTGCTCCATATTATCGACATGTTGAGTTTTTATATAGCCAACCCCGGGTTGCTCTTGGGTTTTGGGGGCTTAACCATATGGGGTGCCATCCTGGGGGCGACGCTGGGCATCTGGATTTACAGCCGCTTCACCGATTTTAAATACGGTTACTTTATGGACCTGATAGCGCCGGGTGTTCTGCTGGCCCAGGTGGTAGGCAGGATCGGCTGCACCATAAACGGCTGCTGCTATGGTATGGCAGCACCAGCCTGGCTGCCCTGGTCTGTGGTCTACACTAACCCGGATAGCTATGCCCCCCTGGGGATAGCCGTGCACCCCACCCAGCCTTACGAGATTGTCTTTCTGCTCATCGTTTTCGGGGTGCTTTACTGGTTGAGGAAGCGATTCCGGCCGGAGGGCTCCCTCTTCCTGATTTATCTAAGCATGTATTCAATATGGCGGCTGGGTCTTGGCTTCCTGCGGGACGGTACCGACTTCCTCTTCGGCTTGCAACAGGCTCAGGTGGTGGGCATAGCCATCCTGCTGATTGTTATCCCTATACTGGTGCTGAAGACGCGCTGGGTTAAGGGGGAAGGTAAGGGTTGAGGGTTTTTAGGCGGGGACTCTAGTATCTTCTCTGTCTGCCACCACCACCCCTTCGGCCGCCGCCGTATGAAGAGCGTCCGCCCCGGCTGTCGGTACGAGGGCGAGCCTCATTAATATCCATAGTTCGTTCTTTCAGTGTCTTGCCTTTTAGGCCGGCAATGGCCGCTTCGGCTTCCGCCTTTGATGCCATTTCAACAAAGCCAAATCCCCTTGATTGCCCGCCATGCTTATCCTTTATAATATTCACCGAGGTCACTTCTCCAAAAGCGGCGAATTCCTGGCGCAGCTCTTCTTCGGTGACCTCGCGGGATAGGTTGCCCACATAAATATTCATATTAGCCCCCTTTTTAGTTGATAACTGCTTTCAAATCCCCCCGGTCCTACCTGCCGAGTCGCCGCCGCCGGGCGCTCTTTTTGGCCTTCAGACGCGCCGCGTCCCTTTTGGACAGGAAATAACGGTGAGTTTTGGCCTCGCGCAGGATTCCTTCCATTTGTACCATCTTTTGAAAGCGCCTCAACAAGGAGTCTTGACTCTCGCCATCTCGTATTGATACTTTCAGTGACATCACACACTCACATATTAGAGTGACATACACGGGCCGGGTATTTCCCAGCCCATGTATGTCTCTTAGTTCGAACCAGTCTTACCTGTTCATTTTAACTTTGTTGTAGCATTCGCTACAATATACCGGCCTGCCCTCTCGGGGCTCGAACGGTACCTCGGTCTCCTTGCCACACTCGGCACATGTTACCGGGAACATCTGGCGCCGGGACCGGTAGCCGTAGCTATCATTCCCGTAACGCTGTGCTTTCCTGGCTTCACGGCATGAGGGACAGCGCTTGGGCTCGTTAGTATAGCCCTTGGATTGGAAGAACTCCTGCTCTTCAGCGCTGAAGGTGAAATCGGCTCCACAATCGGAACAGTGGAGTTGTTTGTCCTCAAAACTCATTGGATGACCTCCTCTCTCTAATAGTTGGCTAGAGTTGCGGTCATCCAACACTCTGAGTAAAACTTAAGTGTTTAACTAAGTATGCGATAACCTGAACCTTAAACCACCGTAAAACATTATACACTAAAGGCAATACGTTGGCAAGAGCATGGTGACGGGCTTCCCGGTGGCGCTTTAGCCATTAGGCTTAAAGTCAAGGATATTCAGCCTCAGCTTCTCCTTGCCCTGCCACCGGTCTATCTCCAGGTTATAGACGATGTCAAGCCGGGGCGATATCTCGGCCAGGTAGCAGCCCAGCCGGAAGCCCACCCCGTCCCAGACTGTGCCCCCCTGCCTCAGTTTCAGCCTCAAATGCTGGGCGCCGTTGCCCATGGTGCGGCAGTCAACTATCTCCGCCTGGCGGCTCAAGAATGTAGGCGAAGGGTTGCCCCGCCCGAAGGGGGATAGCTGTTGGATGGTGTTAAAGGTACCCCCACTTAAGTCGGGCAGGGTGACCTCGGCGTCTATGTCCAGCCGGGGTCGGAGGTCAGCCCCGGCAAGCTGCTCTTCGGCCTGCCGGGCCAGGTACTGCTCCAGTTGAGGCAGGTTTCTGGTGAGCAGGGTGAACCCGGCCGCCTGGGAGTGGCCGCCGAAGTGGGAAAACAGGTGGCTGCAACCGGTCAGGGCGGCAATGATGTTAAACTCGGGGATACTGCGGCCGCTGCCGCTGCTTATAGTCTCGCCGGTCCTGATGACCAGGGCCGGGCGGTAGAACTCCTCAGCCAGCCTCCCCGCCACCAGCCCGGCGATGCCCAACGGGTAGTCGCTGCCGGCGGCAATCAGAAGCGGTGAAATCCCCTGGGCCAGCACCTGCTCCTTGGCCTTGGCCTGGACTTTGGCGGTCAGCCGCTGCCGTTCGGCGTTTTTCTGCTCCAGCCATACTGCCAGCCCCTCCGCCTCTTTGGGGGAGTCGGTCATCAGCAGTTTATAGCTGGTCATGGCGTGGGCTAGTCTTCCGGCGGCGTTCAGGCGGGGGGCGATGACCCAGGAGATGCTCTCGGCGTCGAGGCTGCCCGGGCTTAAGTTCGCATGAGCTATAATCTCTCTGATACCGAGACGGGGGCTGGTATTCATCAATTTAAGCCCTTCTTTAACCAGGTAGCGGTTCTCCCCGGCAAGTGGCGCCATGTCGGCCACCGTCCCTATGGCAATCAGGTCAAACAGCTCGTCAAGCTGTTCCTCCTTGCCGATGCCCTGGAGCAGCGCCTGGAGCAGCTTGCCGGCGACGCCTACGCCGGTCAGTTCGGGAAAGGGGTAGGCGGAGTCAATCCGCTTGGGATTGACCACGGCCACGGCGGGTGGGATTTCGGGCAGGGGGGTGTGGTGGTCGGTGATAACTATATCCAATTTAAGTTTATTAGCCCGCTTGACCTCGGCCAGGGCGGTGATGCCGCAGTCGACGCTGATAACCAGGCTGACCCCCTGCTGGTGGAGCTTTTCCAGGGCAGCTACTCTAAGCCCGTAGCCCTCGGTGAGGCGGTGGGGGATGTAGGGGGTGACCTTGCCGCCGAGGCGGGACAGCCCCTGGACGAGCAGGGCGGTGCTGGTGATGCCGTCGGCGTCAAAGTCGCCGTAGATGGCGATGTTCTCCCCGGAGAGGAGGGCGCGGTAAATCCGGGCTACCGCCGGCTGGATATCGGGTAGAAGCGAGGGGTCGCCGGAAAGCCGCCTGTCGGCGTTGATAAACGGCTCTAATTGGGACGGCTCGGTGAGGCCGCGGTTGTATAGAAGTTGGGCTATCAGTGGGGAAAGGCCTAGATTTAAGGCCAGATTTCTATCTGGAACCGGTGGTAGCAGATTCCAGCGGTAATGACTCAAATCTACCTCTCGGCGTATTCCCGGAAGACCAGCACCGAGTTATGACCGCCAAAACCGAAGGAGTTAGACAGGGCGGTAGTAACTTTAGCCGGGCGGGCAACGTTGGGCACATAGTCCAGGTCGCATTCGGGGTCGGGGTGGGTGAGGTTTATCGTCGGCGGTGTGATGCCGTTCTGGATAGCCATAATGCATATCGCTGCCTCAACGGCGCCGGCGCTGCCTACCAGGTGCCCCATCATTGACTTGGTGGAGCTTATCGGGATCTTGTAGGCACGCTCGCCGAATACCGTCTTTATTGCCTTGGTCTCCATCTTGTCGTTGAGCATGGTGGAGGTGCCGTGGGCGTTTATGTAGTCAACCTCACCGGGCTTTACTCCGGCTTTATCCAGCGCCCGCTTTACCGCCATGGCGGCGCCGGCCCCGCTCTCAGTGGGGGCGGTGATGTGATAGGCATCGGCGCTGGCTCCGTAGGCTAACAGCTCGGCCAGTATTTTAGCCCCCCGCGCCCGGGCGAAGCCCAGCTCTTCCAGCACCAGTACGCCGGACCCCTCCCCAATGACGAAGCCGTCGCGCTCGGCGTCAAAGGGGCGCGAAGCGAGCTGCGGCTCATCGTTACGGGTGGAGATAGCCTTCATGGCGTTGAAGGCGCTGACGCCTACCGGGTTGATTATGGCCTCGCTGCCGCCGGTTATCATGGCTTTGGCATCGCCGCGCTTGATGGTCTCGCTGGCAAAGCCGATGGCGTCCGAGCCGCTGGAGCAGGCCGAGGTGGTGCACAGGTTGGGCCCCTTGGCACCCATAACGATGGATGTCTGGGCGGAAGCCATGTTGGGCATCATCATCGGGATAAGGAAAGGGCTTACCCGACCGGGCCCCCTCTCCAGCAGGACCTTGATTTGCTCGAACAGGGTGGTCAGTCCCCCGATGCCGCTGCCAATGACGATGCCGATATCGTCTTTGTTGCTGTCGTCTATTTTCAGCCCCGACTGTTCCAGCGCCTGCTGGCCGGCGGCTACCGCCATCTGGGAGAAGCGGTCGTTGCGGCGGGCGTCCTTGGGGTTCATATAACTAGCCGGCTCAAAGCCTTTTAACTCGCCGGCAATCTTGGTCTCAAAGCCTTCGGTATCGAACAGGGTGATGCGGTCCACCCCGGACCGCCCGGCAGCCAGGGCTTCCCAGGTGGCTTTGGCGTCCAGACCGAGGGGGCAGACTACCCCCATGCCGGTAACTACTACTCTGTTGTTATTATTTGACATAATATAAATGGGGGAAATAGAAATCGGTTAGCTATTTTTACCATAATTTGGCTTTCACTGCAAGGAAAGCTTATATTTGGGGCGGGTTTTTTTAGCCCCACCCCGTTTTATATCTTTACCCGCCCGCCACCCTTAAGGTAAAAGGGCTAAAGCCCTTTTTGCCCCACCCCACGGGGGGATAAAGTTTCACAAAAGTGCTGGCTGGCTTAATGGGGTGTTTAAGAGGGGCGTTAGCCCCTCTTCTAAAAAAATACTTCCCCCTCCCTGGTAAGGGAGGGGGATTAAGGGGGTGGGTTGATAAGTAAATAGCTAATCTATTTGACCAGTAGTTGCTCACGCCATATAATTTTATATATGGAAACCCCGCATATACCCAGGATTGCTTTGGACACGGTGGGCTGCAAGCTCAACCAGGCTGAAACCCAGCTTCTGGCCCGGCAGTTTGCTCAAGCGGGGTACCGGCTGGTATCGCCCGACGACGGGGCTGATGTCTATGTACTCAATACCTGCACCGTGACCCATGTCGCCGACGGCAAATGCCGCCGCCTGTTAAGACAAGCCCGCCGCCGCAATCCCGGCGCACTGGTGGTGGCCATCGGCTGCTACGTGGAGCGCGCCCGCCAGGAGCTTTCTCAGATTAAGGGCGTTGACCTGGTTCTGGATAACAGCCAGAAGATGGACTTACTCACCCGCCTTGAGCAATCGGGGCACCTGGTTCGCCCTGAGGCAGTTTCAAACCGCGCTGATTTAAGAACCCGCGCTTTCATTAAGGTTCAGGACGGCTGTAATAACTTCTGCGCCTACTGCATCGTGCCGCTGGTCAGGGGCAGGGAGAAGAGCCTGCCGCTAAAGCAGGTTGTTGATGAGGTTGGTCACCGCGTTGCCGATGGCTATAAGGAGGTGGTGCTCACCGGTACCGAAATCGGCTCATACCGCCATGGAAAGGCGGATTTGCCGGAACTGCTCCGGCGTATCTTAGAAGAGACCGGGGTAGCCAGATTGAGGCTCTCCTCACTCCAGCCCCAGGAGATAACCCCGGAGCTTATTAGTCTCTGGCACGACGAGCGGCTGTGCCGGCACTTTCACCTTTCCCTGCAGAGCGGCAGTAATAGCGTGCTAAAGCGGATGAAGCGCCGCTATACCGCCGCCGACTATCAGCGGGCGGTGGACTTAATCAGGGAGGCGGTGCCCGGCGCGGCTGTCACTACCGATATCATCGTCGGCTTCCCCGGCGAAACTGAAGCCGAATTTAAAGAGAGCTACAATTTCGCCAGGCAGATGAATTTCGCCCGCATCCACGTCTTCAGCTATTCCCCCCGCCCCGGCACCAAAGCCGCCGCTATGCCCCGGCAGGTGGATGATAAAGCCAGGCGGGAACGGAGCCGCCGGATGCTGGCTCTGGGGAGGGCCTGTGTCCGAAACTTCAGGAAAGGATGCCTGGGGAAGACCATGCTCGTACTGTGGGAGAAGGAAACCAACGGCGTCTGGTCCGGCCTTACCGATAACTATATCAGGGCATACACCAAGAGCGATGAGGATTTGACCAACCAGCTACTGCCGGTGGAGCTGGTGGAGTAGCTTTATAAATTTACCCCCAGCACAACCGAGGTCTCGATCTGGCGCCGGGGAATATCCCAGTAGGTCTCTAAAAGCTCGTCCTTATTTTTCTCCAGATTAAAGCCGTGCTTCAGGTAGAAGTCGACGGCCCACTTGGCGTCAGCCCAGGTTCCCACCAGCAGGCGGCGGGTATTAACCAGCGTCTTTAGGTGATTTAGAAGTTTAGTGCCAACCCCCTTTTTCTGCCGCTGGGGTAATACATAAGCATGGCGGATAAGGGTCACATCCTTGATTGGTTGAAACCCCATCACCCCCACCAGCTCCCCGTCTTCCTCCCAGCCGAAAAAGTCCATCTGCTTCATTTCCCGCTCAAGCTCTTCCCGGGGCATATAGGGCTGGGGATAGCAGTCGGCGGGGATAGCACCCTCGTAGGCTCCGGCGGCCTCGTTGATGACAAAATATATCCGGTCAAAATCCTGCGGCTGGCACTGGCGAATCATCGCCCTTTAGTATAATCAGTCGGCGGGGAGGCGGTCAACTTTGCCCCGCCAGGTGGTAGGGGATACCCCCACCCTTTGGTGACAAAAGAGCAACAAATTGCCCCCTGTCGTCTTACCCTTTTTACTAATACTCACTAGCACTTGAGTTTACTACCCTATTGACAAATGACACCGAAATGGTTTAAAATGTGACCACTGGCATTTTTCCTGAGGGGTAGGATAAAACTTCATGGTTTGGCAGGTATGCCAGTTGTGGTGGGGGGTGCTTCTACTGATTCGCTTGGATAGCAGTAGAAGGATTTGAAAACTTAAGAATAGAGGAATGTTATGCCGCGTGTGAGAGGCCTGCCTCCATTTGGTGATACCTGCTATATATCAGAAAACCAAACCCCCACTTCCACTATTGAAATTCAAGAAGCCGAACGCATCATCCTCGAAATACATGATGGACCCGCCCAGACGCTGACCTCCTCCTTCCAGTGCCTTCAGACTGTTTACCAGATTGCCCGCCCTTATTTTGCCCAGCGCCCGGAATTAGACCGGTTATTCAGCCGGGCAGTAGGGCTGGTAAGGCAGGCCACTCGGGAAACCAGGGAGATAATAAATGGCAATGTCCCGGCAGCCCTTGAGGCTCATGGCCTGGTGGCGGTGGTGCGGCAGGAACTAAAGTGGCTGGAGGAAGAGACCGGTTGCCGGGTCGGGTTTTATTCCGGCGCCTGGCCCACTCTTCACGGGCAGGCGGAGCTAGCTATTTATCGCATCATACATGAAGCGGTCAACAATATCAGGAAGCACGCCCAATCGCCCCGGCTTGAAGTAGAGATGAACCAGAAAGGAAAACGTCTCCTGGTAAGGGTTAAAGACTGGGGCATCGGTTTCCCGCCCGATAGGCTAAAGTCATTCTCTTCCAATGGTTCCCTGGGGCTGTTAAGTATGCGTCGGCGCACCGAGCTTCTGGGGGGCACTTTCAATATAAGTACTGCCCCGGGCAAGGGCACGGAAATTACAGTTAATATTCCCTGGCGTAAATGAACCTGAGTGATTATGGGGAAAATAAGGGTACTGATTGTGGATGACCATCCGGTAGTTCTGGAAGGACTTCATACCATGCTGTCCACCGACCGTAATATAGAGATTGTCGGCGAAGCCTGCGATGGCGTCGAAGCGGTAGCCATGGTGGAAGACAAGGAGCCCAACGTAGTGCTGATGGACATTCGTATGCCCAATATGGATGGTGTTCAGGCTACCCGCCGCATCAAACACCAGTCTCCGGCTACGGCGGTTATCGTCCTCACTATGTATGACACTGATGCCTATGTCGTTGACGCGGTGCGGGCCGGGGCCAGCGGCTATTTATTAAAGGATGCCACCCGGGAGATGGTGGTTGACACCATACGGGCGGTGAACAGCGGCGCCACCCTGATTAAGACCAGCCTCCTCACCGAGGCGATATCTTCTCTAGTCCATTCGCGGGAGGGGCATCAGCCAGTGGAGGCAGTTTCCCCCAAAGGCGGTATAGAGCAGCTGACCGCTCGGGAACGGGAGGTGCTCAAACTGGCGGCGGTGGGGTATAGCAACAAAGACATAGCCAAGGAGCTCAATATTACCCAGGATACGGTTAAAAAACATATGCAGAGTATCCTGGGTAAATTACATGCCTCCAGCCGGATTCATGCCGCCATACAGGCAACTCGGGCTGGAATTATTAAATATTAGACTGTTTTTAGCGGGTGGGTAATACCCACCCGCAGGAGGGCTAGTGGACAGTAAGATTACACCAATGGGGGTTGCCGTACCAAGAGTCAACAATTATGCTATATATAGCCAATTGTCTCCAATTTGTCAACGCAGTCTGCTGGAAATAGCCGTAATCACCTCTGGTGTAGAAGGGCAGTTAATGAATAGGTTTGAGTTGTTTGGAGAGAATATCAGGCAAGGCGACATTGGGCAACAGAATAAGGAGACACAGCGCACTTTTATAGACGATATTAACGCCATATCCTACGGGGTAGCGGCCTGGTTCGAGGAGAACTCCGGTTACTCAGATAATGTAACCGGAATGACCATAGAAATCGCCCGGAAGCTGGGGGTGCCAGAGAGAGAGATAGGCAAGTGGGCGGCCCGCCGCACGAGCCTGAATGCGCAGAGGGTCAAGCCAATCAGGACCCTCCTGCAGAAGCTGTGCTCGGAACCGGCCACCGACGAGCTGAGAAAGATAAAAAAGACGAGGGAGGTGTAACCGCCGTATTTTATAGTTTTACCTGGCGTGCCTTCAACGCCTTTACCACGGAGGCATGCTCCCTTTGCAGCGCCCCGAGGTGATGGAGACCTGCTCAAAGAATAAAAAAAAATTTTTATAGGGGCACTGGCTATCTTCATACCTCGGGGCGCTAAATAAAACACCAACGGCGGTGTGGGGAAGTGATTGATGTACGGCAAGTATCTCTACGGGATTATTTCGGGCGGCGGTGATACCATTCTCGGTGTCAGGGGGCTGGCTGGCGCCAGCCTGGTTCACAACATAGCCTATGAGGGCCTCAGCTGTGTGACCAGCGACTACACCGGCGGTAATTTTGATACCCTGCCCAAGGAAGAGCTGGCGCGGTACCTGGTGACGCACCAGACGGTGGTGGAGCAGGTTGTAAAGAGGCACCCGATACTGCCGCTCAAATTCGGCACGGTGCTGGCAGACTCTGATGAGATACACCAACTTCTGGCGCAGGGCCACCCCCAGTTTTCCCTCACCCTTTTCTGGATACAGGACAAGCTAGAAGTAGAGGTTATGGCTACCTGGGCCGGTGGGCAGATTTTTGAAGAAAACAGCGTCGAACCGGAAACGCTGCCCGTTGATGAAGCCCTCCCCCCGGAACAGATTAGGGTATCTCCACCACAGCATCGCCAGAACTATCTGGAACGGATGGTAGGCTTTCTCAGGCCGGTTTCGGTTGACATTCAGCCCCGCCCCATAGACCCGGGCGGGATGGCGGTCAGCGTGGCTTTCCTGGTGGAAGGAGCCAATCTGGAGACGTTTCACGAGCGCGTAAAACATCTCAACGCTCTGTTTTACAACCAGGTTGACTTTCAGGTCATCGGCCCCCTACCTCCTTACAGCTTTGCTACGGTGGAGGTCAACCGGTCCAGCCCCGAAGTGATAGACGAAGCCAAACGGCTGCTCAAGTTAAACGAGGTTAACGACGAGGTTGATGTAAGAAAGGCATACCGCCGCCTGGCGGCTGAAGCCGGCTCCGACCGGAGCCTGGGAGATAAACTGACCAAGGCACGTTTAATCTCGCTGCGCCGGGCATCAGATCTGCTGGTGGCTTACTGCCGCAGACAGGCCGAAAAGGATGGCGGTTTCTTAATTAGCGTCAGGCGTTCCCGCAGCGACGAAGTTCAGCCGTCCCGCTTGGTTGAAATCGGGGCCTAAAGTTAGCAGGTTAAAAGCACGCTTCAGGTGTTATAATATCCCTAAATGATAGAAGACAGCCTGTCTGCCGCTGCCATCACCAATGGTTTAGCCACCCGCTTTATCGGTCAGGAGGTTACCTGTTACCCCAGCCTGCCCTCAACCAATGATGTCGCCAAACACAAAGCTCAAGAAGGGGCTAAAGAAGGGACGGTTATTCTTACCGAAGAGCAAACGGCAGGCAGGGGTAGAATAGGGCGGAGCTGGCTATCGCCCAGAGGCAGTGTTGCCCTGTCTATAATTCTCTACCCCCCGCTGGCTTACCTCCCCTCACTTATCATGGTTGCCTCTCTGGCCGTCGCTTACGGCATTGAGCAGACCACAAACTTAAAAGCGCAGCTTAAGTGGCCCAACGATGTGCTGGTTAACAGCAAGAAGGTATGCGGCATCCTGGTGGAAAGTGATGTCAGGGGGGACAAGGTGGACTACGCCGTTATTGGCATCGGGTTGAATGTTAACCTCAAGCTCTCGGAATTTCCCCAAATTGCCCCGATGGCGACCAGCCTCTCCCAGGAGCTGGGCCGAGAAGTCTCCCGGCGGGAGATGGTACGGAACCTGTTGGCTCAAGCCGAGAAACTCTACCTGGCTTTGGCGGCCGGGGACTCGGTCTTTAAGCAATGGCGGAACCGGCTGGTAACCCTGGGCAAAAAGGTCCAGGTAAGCTCAGGGGGGGCAACCTATAGAGGCACCGCCGAATCGGTAGCCGCCGACGGCAGCCTGCTCCTGCGCCAGCCCGACGACGGCCTGCTTAAAATCGTCGCCGGGGACGTAACCCTGCGCCGGTAAACAAGCCCTCCCGGAGCCGGCATAGCCGGCTCCGGGGCTATGCTCTAATAACTTAAGCTTCTATTCCCGGCTACTGGCTACTACTTTTTATCGCCGTCTTTGGGCAAAAACATCTTAATCAGGTCAATGGGCAACGGGAATATCAGGGTGCTGTTCTTTTCAGAAGCTATCTCGGTCAGCGTCTGCAGGTAGCGGAGCTGGAGGGTAACCGGCTCCTTGGCGATAATGGCACCGGCTTGAACCAGCTTCTCCGATGCCTGTAACTCGCCTTCGGCGTGGATTATCTTGGCTCGCCGCTCTCTCTCCGCCTCGGCCTGAGCCGCCATCATCCGCCTCATTTCTTCAGCGAGCTCAACCTCTTTTATCTCCACCGTGCTCACCTTCACCCCCCAGGGGTCGGTATGCTCGTCGATTATCTTCTGCAGCATCTGGTTGAGCTTTTCCCGTTCCGACAGCAGCTCGTCGAGCTCGGATTGCCCCAGCACGTTTCTGAGCGTGGTCTGGGATATCTGCGAAGTGGCTCTGATGTGGTCTAACACCTTGATTACCGAGGCCTCGGGGTCAACCACCCGGAAATAGACCACGGCGTTTACCCGGACGGTGACGTTATCCTTGGTGATTACCTCCTGTGATGGCACGTCCATGGTCACCACTCGCAGGTCCACCTTCTGCATGCCGTCAATGAAGGGGATGATGAAAAACAGCCCCGGCCCCTTGGCTCCCACCAGGCGCCCCAGCCGGAAAATGACCCCCCGCTCATACTCCTTGACAATCTTGATTGACATGGGCAGGAGAATGAGCACTACGACAACGATTACGCCGATAAGAATTGGGTTCATCTAGTTACCTCCTTTTTCCTTTTTAGTGACATAAAGTTTCAAGCCGTCGACCTTGATTATAATAACCTCCTCCCCCTTGGCCACCCGTCCTTTCTCCGATATCGCTGTCCACCGTTCACCCTCAACCAGAACCACTCCTTTAGGTTCCAGGGCAATATCAACCTCGGCCATCCGTCCCACCAGTTCTTCCCGGCCGGCGGAGACCCGCAGGCGGTGGGCCAGGACTGCCCGCTGAATGACAAATACTATGAAAGCGGCAACACAGATAGCGATGATAACAATTAACCAAGCGTCCATTTTAAAATATCCAGTCTCCTCTATTAACCTTTAGCTTTCTTGGGTTTCCTGGTAACATACAGTGTCAGGCCGTCGACCTTATTAATAATCACCTCCTCCCCGGGTTTCACCCGGCCCTTCTCTGATACCGCCGTCCAGAGCTCGCCCTTAAAGAAGACCTCCCCTTCGGGGGCCAAGGCTGCCCTGACCACGGCGGTCTTGCCGATAAGCTCTTCCCAGCCGGTGGCCGCCTGGCGGCGGCGAGACCTTATCACCTTCTGGATAACGAAGGCGAAGAAGCCGGCAATCAGCAGCACCACCACGGCAATCAGCCACGGGTCGACAGTGAACAGCGGGCTACCCCGTGGAAACAGAATCAGCGAGCCGATAATCAGGGCAATTACGCCACCGGCGGTAAAAATCCCGAAGGTGGCGGTGAGCACCTCGCCGATGAACAGGCCGAAGGCGAGCAGGATAAGCAGTATGCCTCCCCACTGGGCATCGAGAACACCCAGGGAATAGAAAGCCAGGAGCAGGCTGATGGCCCCGGCAATTCCGGGGAAGAACATACCCGGGTTGTAAATCTCGGCGATAATGCCGATACTGCCCACGCTGAGCAGGATATAGGCGATGTTGGGGTCGCTGATGGCGTGCAGGAAGCTCTCGATAAAGTTCATCTCGTCCCTGACCAGCTCGTGGCTGCCGGTATTGATGGTCACCGTAGCCCCGTTGGACAGGGTAACCTCCATGCCGTCAATCTCGGCGATGAGGCTCTCCAGGTTATCCGCCCGCAGGTCGATGATGTTGGCGTTGAGGGCATCGACATCGGTGAAGGACTTGCTCTCGGTGACGGCCAGCTGGGCTTCCTCCATGTTGCGCCCCCGCTCCTCGGCAATAGTCTTTATCCACTTGGCCGAAAACTCGGTTATCTTTTTCATCTGGTCTTCGGGAATCTCTTCCCCGCCCCCCGATACCGGGTGAGCGGCGCCGATGGTAGTCCCCGGCGTCATGGCGGCGATGTTGGCCGATAGGGTAATAAAGGTCCCCGCCGAGGCCGCCCAGGCGCCTTTAGGCGAGACATAAACGACCACGGGTACATCGGCGTTCATAATCTTCTGGACAATCCGCTCCGTCGTATCCAGCAGCCCTCCAGGGGTATCCAGCTCTATGATGCAGACGGTGGCGTTCTCGTCCTCCGCCTGGTCTATACCCCTTTCGATATAATCGGCCACTATGGGCACGATGGTGCCCTCAACGTGCAGGACTTTAACCGTCGGGGCCTGGGCGTGGGCGGTAATGGCTAAAAGGGCGCCAGCTATCAGGGTGATGAAGAAAGCGATGCGCAGGCTTTTAAATAAAACTCTAATCATATTATCCTTAGTTCCGTCAAAGGGGTGTGAATAAGATTATATATTGGTTGTGCTGCTGTTGCAAACAACAAACATAATAGCAGGCCGTCAGTAACGAAATCATAAATAAAGCGGGGTAAAAGTTACAAAATTATGACATCAAAGTGTTTTTCTTCCCATGCCCGCCCGCCCAAAAGGGTTTTTTA
>Ga0307421_1000114_pt1 | contig 50248 bp, 61 predicted proteins | sample SalMarWE160270MG_FD_202163 | JGI IMG/M metagenome (GOLD analysis project Ga0307421, IMG submission 202163) | Salt marsh sediment microbial communities from the Plum Island Ecosystem LTER, Massachusetts, United States - WE1602-70 | ecosystem: Environmental > Aquatic > Marine > Intertidal zone >... | reverse complement strand
ATAGCAATCTGACTGAATGGCTGATTGAATACAACTTTTACAGACCGCATAATTCATTGGATAATGAAACACCAATAAATATCAATAATTCTATCAAAGTGTTACCTATGTACCCGTCATGTACAAAAACTTGACAAAATTAGATGCTTCTGATAATATTATAATTAAGGTGCAATATAAACAACTTCCGTGTATTAAAATAGTTCTTTTAAAAGGAGGTGAATAAAATGGGGAACAGTTCTCTAGACAGAAATTTCCGTAAATCAAGCTTTAGCTACCCCGCCATGGGTTGCGTCATGACTGCCAAGAAAAATGGCGTGATAGTCGTTAGAGATTCAAAAGATCCGAAAAAAACCACGTTGACCTTTACCGAAAACGAATGGAATGCTTTCATCAAGGGGGTAAAATCTGGCGAATTCGATCTGTAACTAGATAGGCGGAAAACTTTCCAAAACCGGGGAAACGACAAAATATTATCGTTTCCCTTTTTTTATTTTTTTTTTGCGAATCTGAAAAATTCATGTAGATTTTAAATATATCTTTTATATAAACTTACATTTCACATTAACAAAAACTATCAAAACTGATTTAAAAACCTTAAATCATTGGAATAAAACAATCTAATATCATCAATTTTGTACTTCATCATAGCAATTCTATCTAAACCCATTCCAAAGGCAAAACCTTGATATCTATTTGGATTATAGCCCGCCGCTTTAAAAACATTAGGGTGGACCATACCGCATGGAATTACCTCTATCCAACCACTTTGCCCACAAGTAGAACATCCCTTACCTCCACAGATACTACAACCCATCAATAATTCTAATCCTGGCTCAGTAAATGGGAAATAACTCGGCTGCCATCGCAATTTGACTTGCGGTCCGTAAAATCGTTTCATAAATCCCTCCAAAACGCCCTTTAAATTAGCCATGGAAATATTCTGGCCAATCATCAATCCTTCTATCTGATGAAAGGTTGTCTCATGCGAAGCATCTGTTGCTTCATGGCGAAAACAGCGGCCAGGAACAATAATTCTCAAAGGCGGTTGATTTTTCTCCATATAACGAACCTGCATTGGCGAAGTGTGAGTACGAAGCAATAAATTAATATTTTTTAACCAGAAAGTATCCCATAAATCTCTGGCTGGATGGTTTTTAGGAATATTTAAAGCGTCGAAATTATAATGTTCGGTTTCCATTTCTGGACCATCAAGCACAGAAAATCCCATTGATTGAAAAATATCTTCTATTTCTTCTTGAACTAAAGTAATTGGATGCAAATGTCCTTGATCAGGCAATTTGCCAGGAACAGTCACATCAATCCAATTTGTCTGCTGATAAGGCAGATTATTAGTAAGTTTTAACTTCTTATTCTCAAATAAAATTTCTATTTCCTGCTTAAGATTATTAGCTAATTTGCCTTTTTGTTTTTGTTCTTTTTCTTTTAAATCTTTTAGAGAACGCAAAATATTGGTCAATTCTCCTTTGCGACCAATACACTTATGATAAATTTCATCAAGCTCTTTCAAGTTTTTAACTTGAGAAATTTCTTTTATATATTTTTGTTTAAGTTGAGAAAACATAATTTAATATCTTCTCTCCAGCCAATATTCAATTAATCCAGCTAAGCCGACTAAAATTATTAGGCACCACCAAGCTAATGCTCTCTGGCTTTGTAAAATTAAAACGGAGATTAAAATAACTGATAAAAGTAATCCTTGGCGAAAAGAAATTTCTAACTCACTAATAATTTTATTCATTGATGGACGCAATCTAAGAATCTTTTTTTGAGAAAACCATCTTATAATTAGGCCCATTAAGGTAAAAAATCCTGCTGAACTAATGAATAAACTTAGATAAAACAAGATAAAAATGAGTAAGGTTGATGAATCCGGATTAAAATAAATTAGAATAGCTATAAAGCAGGCACTGGCTAAAAAAGTAGTCAAAACCAACCCCGCTAGATATATCGAGAGATTCATATTCTTATTTTACCTTATTTTAAGAGACAAAGCAACAATCTTATGTGGGAAAATAACCCTTGCCATTAACAAAATTATCCTCTATAATGGCAATGCGGGGTGGAGCAGTGGCAGCTCGCGAGGCCCATAAGTAAAATTGTGGCCCAGGATGGCAACATTCTGTGGAAAAATTCTCTAAATTGCTGGGAAGCCGTCAGATTTATTTCTCGGTAATCAGCAGCCAAGGTCGTCTTAGACGACAAGGTTCAGAGACTATAATGGGAACTTCCCACTATTAGCAATGGGAAGATGGGATAGTCCATTCCATTTAGAAATAAATGGTTAATATGCAAGAACCTCGAGGTCGCCGGTTCGAGTCCGGCCCCCGCAACAAGAATATGATTTTGTCCCGTAATACTACGGGACGCTAAAACTATTTACTAAATCAAAGATTTAGAATAGTTTTGCGGCGGCGTAGCTCAGTGGTTAGAGCGATCGGATCATAACCGATGGGTCGGGGGTTCAAATCCCTCCGCCGCTACTAAAAAGGGGGTGTAGCTCAATTGGTCAGAGCATCTGCCTGTCACGCAGAAGGTTGCCGGTTCGAGTCCGGTCGCTCCCGCACGATTTTTATCCAAATCTCTGATTTGGAAATAAAAATCAGTGTCCGCCTCTGGCGGGTTTTTGTATTTGTACAGATTTGTAGATATTTTGATAGATTTGAAAAAGAAAAAGCCCCTAGTATATCTTATAACTAGTGGGCTTTTGTTTTGTCACAGAAGAACAAATCAGAATAATTACCAATATGGGTTTTTCTGTCCGACTTCGCCGTATATTTCGTCGAGATCAAGCATGGCATTGTACATCGCATCACTGGGCCCCAGCTCCGGAACTCTCATGCTGTCTTTTGTGAAGGGCCGACGCTCGCCTTCTTGTCGATCAATCATGGTAAGCGCGAATTGGACGATGTCGTTTATAACATTGTTTCTCATGTCGACAACTTGCCATTGCTCGTTTCGAAATACCCAAATCTTTCCGTCCGGCAATTCGTTCATAAGGTCTTTCACTTCTTCTTGAGCAGCCTGATGAAAAGGATTGCGGTTGTTCAAAGTATGAATGGCAAATTGCTGGGCAATTTGACGAGAACAATAAATCGTCTCTTTGGCATTTCGTTCTTTACACACGGCATGATTCGGACAAAGAACTCGCCCTCTCGCCTTCGCATCTGATATAGTCTGAACTGATTTGTCTGTAAAATCAGTATCGCAAGGACTTGCTTCTTTAATCAAGCGTTCCTCTCTCATTGCTTTTCCCTCCTTCTTTTAAAATAACTATTTCTCGAATACTAACTAAAATAATTTAAAAAGTCAAGCTTATGACTTCGAAAAATCTAATAAATTTTTCCAACTAATTCCCTAAAAGTTTTCTTGGTGTCCCGAGTAATCCGTGAATAAAAAACAACCCATATAAATGGGCTGTTTTTTTTGTTTCAAAAAATCTTAAAGCGTTTCTAAATCTTCTAAAGCGCGCTGGTAAATTTCTATAGTTCTTTTTGCTTGAGTTTGTGTTAATTGGAAATCCGGCTCATGAGCAATTCTGTTCCGTACTTTATGCGCTTGCCAAAGATCATCAATATTGGCTAATTTATCAAATTTAATCTGTTTTAACCTCTCCCCCATATCTTCGCCTTGATATCCTAATCTCTTTAAGAAATCATCTAAAATTTTATCTGCTTCAATAACAGCTAATTTATAATCGCTTTCATTAATACCTTCTAATTTATCCAAAATTGTCTGCCATTTTTTGTTTGTTGCTTCTTTAGGCGGAATATCAGGACCAATGTTTTTTTTGACTATTTCTAAAGATCTCTGGATATTTTCTCTGATTTTGAAAATAATAAGAATTATAGCTACCAATAGTAAAAAAGAAAAAATTACTGAAATAATCTTCAAAATTGAAATACTATTTTGCCAATCAGCAGAATTAAAATAAGTAATTAGAAAATCTTGAATTTTATAAAAAGCTGTTCTCATAAATTTGAGCTATTTGAAGAATTTTTTCATCATCAAATTGCTTGCCAATAATTTGCAATCCTACTGGCAAACCGTCAATTTTTCCACAAGGAACAGAAACAGCTGGTATGCCAGCTAAATTAGCTGAAACCGTATAAATATCTGAAAGATACATAGAAACTGGATCATCTATTTTCTCTCCCAACTTAAAAGCTGGTGTTGGCGCAGTTGGCGTCATTAAAACATCTACTTTTCCAAATGCTTTATCAAAATCATCTTTAATTAAAGTCCTTACTTTTTGAGCTTTAAGATAATAAGCATCATAATATCCAGCTGATAATACATAAGTTCCTATCATAATTCTTCTTTTAACCTCATCGCCAAAACCCTGTTCGCGAGTTTTAAAATAGCTATCCAAAAGATTTTCTCCTTTTATTGAAAATCCATATTTAATGCTGTCATATCGGGATAAATTAGCAGAAGCTTCAGCCGGCATGATAATATAATAAACAGATAAAGCGTATTCTGTATGAGGCAAACTAATTTCTATAATTTCAGCTCCTTTCCCCTTGTATTGGTCAACAGCTTTTTTGACTATTTTTTCCACTTCTGGATCAATCCCTTTAATAAAATATTCCTTAGGAATGCCTATTTTTAAATTTTTAACTTCTAATTTTTCTTCTCTGTTTTCTTCTTCAAAATCTATGCTGGTTGAATCCATTTCGTCTTTTCCTTTAATAGTTTCAAAAACTATTTGAGCGTCTTCAGCTGTTTTGGTTATAGGGCCAATTTGATCTAATGAAGAAGCAAAAGCAATTAAACCATAACGGGAAACCCGTCCATAAGTTGGTTTTAAACCGATAACTCCGCAAAAAGAAGACGGCTGGCGAACTGAACCTCCAGTATCAGAGCCCAAAGCATAAATACATTGGTTAGAGGCCAAAGCAGCTGCTGAACCGCTTGAGCTTCCACCAGGCACCCTTTCTAAGTCAAATGGATTCTTAGTTGGTCCAAAACCAGAGTTTTCACCTGAAGCGCCCATGCCAAATTCATCTTGATTGGTCTTGCCAACAATTACTGCTCCTGCTTTTTTAAGCCGTTTAATTACTGTAGCGTCATAGGAAGCAATATAATTCTCTAGAATTTTTGAACCAGCTGTACATTTAACTCCTTCAACTGAAATAATATCTTTAACAGCCACAGGAATTCCTGATAGGGTACTGATTTTTTCTTTATTAGCAATTTTTTTATCTATTCTCTTTGCCTGGTTCAAAGCCAATTCTTCACTTACAGTCAAATAAGCATGGATTTCTTTATCCTGTTTTTTTATTCTGTTTAAAACCGCTTCTGTTAATTCAACTGATGAAAATTCTTTTTTAACTAAGCCATGATGAGCTTGTTTAATCGTTAATTTATTCATAACACTGCTTTGACTTTTACGTAGCCGTCTTTAGTTTCAGGAGCCAAATCTAGTAGTTTTTTTGCTTCTTGTTTAGTTCTTTTTTGTGCTTTATCTTCTCGCACTACATTTTCCAAGCCAGTTACTTGAGCAGTTGGCTCGATTTTATCTGTTTTAATCTCATTTAATTTATTAACAAAATCCAAAATAGCTGGAATTTCTTTTTTAAGCTTGTTTTTTTCCTTATCAGATAATCCTAATCTGGCTAATTTAGATATATTATCAATATTAATCATATTAATAGTTTCAATTTTATCTTATTTTTTTTAAGAATTCTTTCTCATTAATGATTTTTATTCCCAGTTTCTTTGCTTTATTGTATTTAGAGCCAGGTTCTTTCCCTGCTATAACAAAATCAGTTTGTTTGGACACAGAACTGGAAATATTGCCGCTTAATTGTCTAATTTTTGTCTTGGCCTGTTCCCTGGTTATGCTGTCCAATTCTCCAGTCAAAACAAATGTTTTCCCTTTTAGTTTTTGTTTAAATGGTTTTACTTTTCTAATCTCTACTCCTAATCTGATAAGACTATTAATAATTTCCTTATTCTTATTATCATTAAACCACTGATGAATACTTTTAGCAACAATTTCTCCTACATCTTCAATTTCAGGAAGTTCTTCATTGTCTGCTTCACGCAGTTTTTTTAAGCTGCCAAAGTGTTTTGCCAAAACAATGGCTGTTTCTTCGCCAATATGACGAATACCTAAAGCAAAGATAAATCTGGAAAATGAAATTTTTTTACTTTTCTTAATTGCTTCAATTAAATTGCTGGCTGATTTTTCAGCAAAACGTTCTAAATTAATCAAATCGCCCTGCTTTAAAGAAAAAAGATCAACAGGGCTGGAAAGCAATCCTTGGTCCATTAACTGACTAATTATTTTAGGACCTAATCCGTCAATCTCAAAACCCTTTTTAGAGGCAAAATGGATAATTTTTTGTCTTTGGATAGAACCGCATTTTTTATTAGTGCAACGATGAGCTGATTCTCCGGCTGGCCTCACAATAGGACTATTGCAAACAGGACATTTTTTAGGCATTAGAAACTTTTTCTCTTTGCCTGTGCGTAATTTCTTGATTACTTTAACTATGTCAGGAATTACATCACCAGCCCTCTGAACAATTACTGTATCGTTTATTCTAACATCCAAGCGTTTTATTTCGTCCTCATTGTGAAGAGTAGCTCGAGTTATTAAAATACCTCCCAAACGAACTGGTCTTAAATGAGCCACTGGCGTTAAAACGCCAGTCCGGCCTATTTGAATTAAAATGTCTTCTACTATTGTAGCAGCTTCTTTAGCAGGAAATTTAAAAGCAATTGCTCCTCGAGGCGCTTTGCCAACAACGCCTAATTTATCAAAAATCTTATTATTATTAACATTATTTACTATTCCATCAATTTGATATGGTAATTTTTTTCTGATTCGCTTAATTTTCTGCCAGAAATCAATAACTTTGTCTAAATTATTGCAATACTCATCTATGCTCGTTTTAAAACCTAAAGATTTTAGGATTTGGTGCTCTTGTTGATGGGTTTCTTGGCCAAAATCAGTTACTATGTTATAAGCTAAAAATTCTAATTCACGGGAAGCAGCTATTTTCGGATTAAGCTGTCTAATGCTGCCAGCAGCTGTATTGCGAGGATTGGCATAAAGAGGCAAATTTTGTTTTTCTCTTCCCTGGTTAATTTTTTCAAATACAGATTTAGTCATATACACTTCCCCACGGATTTCTATCCTTCCTTTTTTTAATAAAGATTTAACTTTTGTAAGCATGTATAATAGCGCTTTTCCATGAATTTCTAATTTTAAAGGTATAGAAGCAATTGTTTTCAAATTCTGAGTAACATTTTCACCAATTTGTCCATTGCCTCGAGTTGCTCCTTGGACAAAAACGCCATTTTCATAAATTAAAGAAATAGCAAAGCCGTCTATTTTTAATTCAGTAAAGTAATCTATTTTATGTTTAGGAACTATTTTTTGAATTCGTTCTTGCCAAGCTTTTAATTCTTCTTTATAAAAAACATCTTCTAATGAAAGCATGCGTTCTTTATGTCTGACTTTTTCAAATTTGTCTAAGGCTTTGCCGCTAACCCTCTGGGTTGGAGAATCTAAAGTAATCAAATCTGGATATTGCTGTTCTAATTTATATAATTCATGTTTTAAAGAATCAAAAACAGCGTCAGATATATCTGGCTTATCCAACACATGATAGCAATAATTATGGCGATTAATAACTTTTCTTAATTTGGCTATTCTATTATTGGCTTCTTGCTTGTCCATAGCTTTATATCCTACTACTGACAAGTAGGAAAATCATTCCAAGCCCATGTAATTACATTAGTATCAACAAGAGTTTTGAATAAAGTATCAATTAAGAGCCAGCTGCAGAAAATAATTACCAAACCAATAACTGTATTCTTAAAAATTGTTTTAGCCAAATCAACTTTTTTCTCGTCACTGCCTGCAATAATAAAAAGTATGCCAGCAACAATAAATAAAAGCACTGCTACGGGCAGAGATAAATTAAAACTAATAAAATTAATTATATTGCTTGCTAATTCCCAGAGATGACAAAGAGTACATGCCTCTGAATTAGTATCGGTGCCACAGGGAACTATTGGTCCTTTGTGTATTCCAGCATAGGCAAAATTAGCTCCTAATAAGATAATAGAAAATATACAAAATAAAAGAATAATTTTCTTATAATAAACCATAATTTAAGTATAAAACAATTCCTCTATTAATCAAAGACCTTATGTGGATAAATAACTGTAATTTGCCAGACAGGTCAAAAGTGATATACTGAAACCATGAAATTTACTCATCTCCATGTTCACTCACACTATTCCCTATTAGATGGTATGGCTAAAATAGACCAGCTTTTGGATGCTTGCCAGGAACTGAAAATGCCTTCTATTGCCTTGACTGACCATGGAAATATGTATGGATTAGTTGAATTTTACCAAAAAGCGAAAAAAAGAGGTATTAGGCCTATTTTGGGATGTGAATCATATGTCGCCTTTGAAAGCCTATATCAAAAAAGACCTAATATTGATAATAAACGATATCATTTAATCCTTTTAGTAAAAAATAAGGAAGGATACCAAAATTTAGTTGAAATGACTACCAAAGCCCATTTAGAAGGCTTTTATTATAAGCCGAGAATTGATAAAGAATTATTAAAAAAACACGCTAATGGCCTAATTGGAACATCTGCTTGTTTGTCTGGTGAGATTCCAAGAGCTGTTATTAATGGGAAAATAGACCAGGCAGAAAAATTAACTTTAGAATACCAGGAAATTTTCGGCAAAGGCAATTTTTATTTAGAAATCCAGCACCATCCTGGTTTGTTAGAACAAAAAAAAGTTAATAACGCTCTGATTAAAATAGCTCATAAAAATAAAGTTCCTTTAATTGCTGCTAATGATGTTCACTATGTTAAACCAGAGGACGCAGAAGCTCAAGATATTCTAATGAGCATCCAAACTGATAAGCGCTTAGGCGATCAAGACCGATTAACAATGAAGTCTGATGACTTTTCGCTTAGGCCAATGGAACAGATGATCAAAGATTTTAAAGATATTCCCGAAGCAATTGAAAATACACAGGAAATTGTTGAAAAATGTAATTTTGAATTTGAATTAGGCAATATTCAATTACCTTATTTTAACCTGCCCAATGGACAAACGCCTGAAGAGTATTTAAAAAAATTATGCGAAAAAGGATTGGAAGAAAAACATTTTGAAGCTTCTCTAAAAGATGTTTTAGAACGAATAGATTACGAATTAGGCGTTATTAAGAAAACTGGGTTTGCTTCTTACTTTCTTATTGTCCAGGATTTTATTAACTGGGCTAAATCTCAAGATATTGTCTGCGGTCCAGGCAGAGGCAGCGCAGCTGGATCAATAGTCTCCTATCTTATTGGCATCACAGCAGTTGATCCGCTTAAGTATAATTTGCTTTTTGAACGCTTTTTGAATCCTTCCAGGATCTCTATGCCTGACATTGATCTGGATTTTGCTGATGCTCGTCGCGATGAAGTAATTGAATATGTAGCAAAAAAATATGGCCGAGAACATGTTGCTCAAATCATCACTTTTGGCACCATGGCAGCTAGAGCTGCTGTTAGAGATGTTGGCAGAGTCCTTGATTATTCCTACAATTTTTGCGACCAAATAGCTAAAATGATTCCTTTTGGTTCAAGCCTTGAAAAAGCTATTTATGAATCACAGGAATTGCATAGCAATTATGAATCAGATGACAACACTAAGCGATTAATTGACATGTCTATGAAATTAGAGGGGATTGCCCGACACGCTTCTACTCATGCTTGCGGAGTTGTTATTACCAAAGAACCGCTGAACAAATTAGTCCCTTGTCAATATTCAAGCCGAAACGATCAATCAGTTGTAACTCAATATGAAATGCATTCAATTGAAGATTTGGGTCTTTTAAAAATGGACTTTCTCGGATTAAAGACCCTAACAGTCATTCAAAATACTCTTGATCAGATAGAAGAAAGCAGTCAACAAAAAATTGATTTGGAGAGTTTCCCATTAGACGACGAAAAAACATTTGAACTATTTAGAAAAGCTAATACTACAGGCATTTTTCAGCTTGAATCATCGGGTATGAAAAGATATTTAAAGCAGCTCAAGCCAAGCCAATTTGCAGATATTATTGCTATGGTTGCTTTATACAGGCCAGGACCAATGGAATTTATCCCAGAATTTATTGCTCGCAAACACGGTCATAAAAAAATTACCTATTCTCATCCTTTGCTTAAACCAATTTTGGAGAATACTTATGGAATTTGCGTATATCAGGAACAGCTGATGAGAATTGCCCAAGATTTAGCAGGTTTTACTCTTTCTGAAGCTGATGTTCTTAGAAAAGCAGTCGGGAAAAAGATTAAAAAGCTTTTAGATGAACAAGAAGAAAAAATGATTGAAGGAATGGTTAAAAATGATATTGAAACCAAAATAGCTAAAAAAATCTGGAAGACTATTGAGCCATTTGCCCAATATGGTTTTAATGCCAGCCATGCAACATGTTATGCTCTGATTGGTTATCAAACTGCTTATCTTAAAGCGCACTTCCCAACTGAATTTATGGCTGCTTTAATGACTTCTGATCAAAATGATATTGAAAGAATCGCTTTTTTGGTTAATGAATGCCAGCAAATGGACATTAAGGTGCTGCCGCCTGATATTAACGAAAGCAATCAAGATTTTAGCCGAGTAGATGAAAAAATAATACGTTTTGGCCTTAATGCGATAAAAAATGTTGGACATAATATAGTAGAAAATATTGTTCAGGAAAGAAAAAATAATGGTGAATTTAAATCAATAACTGATTTTATTGAAAGAGTTAATTCTAGAGATCTAAACAAAAAATCTTTAGAAAGCTTAACCAAATGCGGAGCCCTAGATATTTTTGGCGAAAGAAACCAAATTTTAACAGCCATGGAACAAATACTTAGTTTATCAAGAGAAAGCCAGCGAGCCAAAGATAATGGTCAAACCAGTTTGTTTGCTGGACAGCCAAATATAAAGATATCATCTTTTAAACTGCCAGATGTTGTTCCAGCTGACAAGAAAGAACGGCTTAGTTGGGAAAAGGAACTACTTGGCCTTTACGTTTCTGAACATCCCCTTAAAAACTATGAAAAACGTTTAGCTAAAATAGCTACTTTTTGCAAAAATCTTTCAAAAGATCAAGTAAGTCAAAGAGTTAAAATAGGAGGATTTATTAACAAGATTAAAAAGATCAATACGCGAGCTGGCCAACCAATGCTTTTTGTTGAAATAGAAGATTCTACAGGCCGGATAGAAGTTCTAGTTTTCCCTAATACGCTTGAGCAGACATCTACGGCATGGCAGGAAGAAAAAGTTGTTCTTGTTAGCGGACGATTAAGCGACAGGGACGACAACTTGAAAATAATTTGCGATAGTGTTAAAGTTTTAGAATAAATATGCCTAAAAAAGAAGAATTACAATTAGAAAAAATACGTCATTCTTTGTCACACTTGATGAGCATGGCAATTATTAAAATATATCCTGATGCAGGCCTTGGCGTTGGACCAGCTATAGAGAATGGTTTTTATCAAGATTATGGTTTACAAAAACCTATCTCACCAGAATTACTGCCTAAAATAGAAAAAGAAATCAAAAAAATGATCCAACAGAATATTAAATTTGAACAGCATGAGATGAGTTTTGATAAAGCCTTAAAGTTTTATAAAAAAGATCCATACAAAAGCGAAATGATAATGGATTTAAAAAAGGCAGGCGAAAAAAAGCTAAGTTTTTACAGATCTGACTGGTTTGAAAATTTGTGTAAAGGTCCACACGTTACATCTACTAAGGAGATTGATCCTGATGCTTTTAAACTCACCAAATTAGCCGGAGCTTACTGGAAAGGCGACGAAAAGAATAAAATGCTCCAGAGAATCTATGGAGTAGCTTTTGGAACAAAGAAAGAATTGGATGAATATTTAAAACAGCAGGCTGAAGCTGAAAAAAGAGATCATCGGAAAATAGGAAAGGAATTAGATCTATTTGTTTTTTCAGATTTAATTGGCAAAGGATTACCTCTTTTAACACCTAAGGGTTCGATAATTAGACAAGAACTAGAAAAATTCATCACTGAAGAAGAAACTAAAAGAGGATATTTGCGAGTATATACTCCTGATTTAGCAAGATTGGAATTATATAAGAAATCAGGTCACTGGCAACATTATAAAGAAAGTATGTACCCATTAATTCATATTGATAACGAAGATTATGTCCTGCGTCCAATGGCTTGTCCTCATCATTTTATGCTTTATAATTCACGTCCAAGAAGCTATCGTGATCTTCCCTTAAGATATGCTGAAATTGCCAGACAATACAGAAGAGAACAGTCAGGAGAACTGTCCGGACTTATTAGATTAATGGCTTTTTCTTTAGTTGATGCTCATCTTATTTGTAGACCAGATCAAATTGAAAAAGAATTTAAAGACGTTTTAGAATTAATTCAGTATAATATGAAAGTTTTAGGTATTAAAGATTATTCATATCGTTTTTCAAAATGGGATCCTAAGAATAAAAAGAAATATACCAATAATCCAAAAGCGTGGCAGGAAACTGAAAAGTTAATGAAAAAGATATTAGATGAATTAAAACTTAAATATATTGAAGCTAAAGACGAAGCTGCTTTTTATGGCCCAAAAACAGATATTCAAGTTAAAAATGTTAATGGCAAAGAAGATACTCTTTTTACTGTTCAAATTGACTTTGATATGCCTGGAAAATTTGATATGAGCTATATAGATAAAAAAGGTAAAAAACAAACACCTATGGTAATTCATCGAGCTTCTATCGGGTGCATAGAACGAACTATGGCTTTTTTGATTGAACAATATGCTGGGGCTTTGCCTGTTTGGCTCTCGCCTATCCAGGCCCAAATTATCCCGATTAGCGAAAAATTTAATAAATATGGCGAGAAAATAAAAAAAGAACTCTGGAAAGAAGATATTAGAGTTGAATTAAATAATGACAATGAAACTTTAGGCAAGAAGATTCGCAATGGCGAATTGCAAAAGATTCCTTATCTTTTAGTAGTAGGGGAAAAAGAACAAAAATCCGATTCAGTCGCTGTTAGAGACAGAAAAAAGGGCGATTTAGGCCCTATGAAAACAAACAAGTTTATTGAAAAAATTAAGGAAGAGATTAAAGAGAAGAAGATTTAAGGTCTGACCTTTCCATCTAAGTTTCTTACAACTAACAAATCACAAGAATTTTTGCTGGGCAAGGTCAGACCTTGAATTTTTAAGGCCTCTATTCTGTTAACACTCTCGGTCCTTTTTCAGTAACTGCTACAGTATGTTCAAAATGGGCTGACAAGCTGTTGTCAGCTGTTTGGAAGCAGGACCCATCTGGGCCTTTTTTTATTCCTGGCTTACCCATAACAGCCATTGGTTCAATGGCTATAGCCATACCTAATTCTAATTTTAGACCTTTGTGCCGCTGCCCAAAATTAAGCACTTCTGGCAATTCATGAAGCTGTTGGCCAACACCATGCCCACAAAGCTCTTTTACTATTTGAAACCCCTGCGATTCAACATATGTTTGAATTGCATGACCTATATCGCCAATTGTTTTGCCTGGTTTAACTCTATTGATGGCTCTTTTAAGAGCTTTTTTTGTTATTCTAATTAAGCGTCCTGCTTCTGGAGAAATAGCTCCTACAGGCACAGTAACAGCCATATCTGAATAAAAACCTTGATATATAACTCCCAAATCTAAACTTAAAATATCGCCTTCAATTAACTTTCTTTCACAAGGCACAGCATGAACAATTTGCTCATTAATTGAAGTACACAACGCAGCAGGAAAACCATTATAGCCCTTAAATGCTGGTTTAGATCCAGAATCAAAAATCAGCTCTTCAGCGAGTTTGTTTAAACTTTCAGTAGTTATTCCCGGCTCAACCCTATTTTTTAATTCTCTCATAACTTGAGATAAAATCTGGCCAGCTCGAGCCATTATTTCAATTTGTTCTGGAGTTTTTATTGTAATAGACATTGTATAATCTCCTTATAAACATTATCAATTGACTGTCCTCCGTCAACTTTAATTAGTCTGCCTTGTTCTTCATAATAATCAACTGCTGGCTGAACATCTTTTTTGTAATAATCCAAACGCGCTTGGATTGCTTCTGGCTTATCATCAAAACGAGTTTCTAATTCCCCTCCACATTTATCGCATTTCTTTAAATCTTTAAACTCGCCTACCCACGGGATCAATCGACCGCAATCTTTGCAGATACGACGATTAGTCAACCGGCTAAAAGCTTCTTGTTCTGAAATATCTAATAAAATAACTTTTACATTGTCCCATTCATACCATTTAAAAGCGCTATTCATTAATTTTGCTTCTAATAAGGATCTGGGACTACCATCAATAATTAAACCTTTTTTACCCACTTTCTCTCTCATTTTAGCTATTTTATCTGCCCATAATCTAAACATAACTGGCGTTGGGACTAAATCTCCTTTATCCATTACTTGTTTTAATTTCTTTCCAGTAAAATCGCTTTGTTTGGACCTTTCTCTTAACAAGGCGCCGCTGCCTAAATAATCAGAACTAAACTCTTTCATCAAAAGCTTTGCTTGGGTCCCTTTGCCGCATCCAGACCTACCAAGTAAAATAATGATCTGCGGTTGTTTATTAGACATAAAATTTATAATTCTTCATAATCTCTCATTGTTAATTGAGAGTTAATCTGGCGAATAGTTTCTAAAACAACAGAAACAACAATTAAAAGGGCTGTGCCGCCAATAGCAAATCCAAAAGCAGTAATTCCAGTAGATCCTTGGATAATAGAAGGCAAAACAGCAATTGTACCTAAGAAAATTGCGCCAAAAAGCAGCACTCTGTTAAGGATAAAATAAAGGAAGTCAGAAGTAGACCTGCCAGGACGAATCCCAGGAATAAAACCGCCCATTTTTTGTAAATTATTAGCTACATTTTTAGGATCAAAGGTGACTGCTGTATAAAAATATGTAAAAAGGACCACTAGGATAAAATAACAAACACCGTAAAACCAAGCATTCTGAAAAAGATTTCCTATTGTTTGAGCAAAACTAGCCAACCAGCCAATGTTTGAAGTTCCTAAGAAACTGGCCACCATGCCTGGGAAAAGCATAATTGATAAAGCAAAAATAATCGGGATTACGCCAGCTGGATTTACATTCAAAGGCAAATAAGTGGAAACGCCTCCATAAACACGGTGTCCGCGAACACGCTTAGCATAAGATACAGGAATATTCCTTCGGCCTTCGGTAATAACAACTACACTAGCTGTAATAACTAAAGCTAAGATAAAAAAGGCAATATACGAAGGTATTTTAGAAGGATCGTAAGTAACAGCTAATTCTCTAATTGAAATAGGCACCCTGGAAACAATACCGGCAAAAATTAATAAAGAAACGCCATTACCGATTCCTTTTTCAGAAATTAATTCACCAAGCCACATTAAAAACAATGCTCCAGCTGTAATTACTAAAATAGAAGTAGCCCATTGAATTGTAGAAAAAGAGCCGAGGATACCTTGCCTGCTTAAAAGTGTTAACATCCCATAAGATTGCAAAACAGCTAATGGAACAGTCAATATGCGGCTATATTGATTAAATTTCTGGCGTCCTTTTTCGCCTTCTTCCTTATAAAGAGCCTCTAGCTGTGGGAAAATCATTGTTAACAGCTGCATAATAATTGTAGCTGTAATAAATGGTCCCAATCCAAGCATAATTATTGACAAATTACTCATTGCACCGCCAGTAAAAATATTCAAAAGGCCAAATAATTGGTTATTGGCAAAAAATTGTCTTAAACGTTCAATATCAATTCCAGGCACTGGGATATTAGCCGCTATGCGGAAAATAACCAATATCATCAAAACAAAAAATATCTTCTTGCGCAAATCTTTAATTTTGAAAACTTGTATGATTTTATCTAGGAGCTTCATATTTCTAAATATTATTCAGATTTATTTGATTTGTTTTTTCCCTGAACACTTTTTGATAATCTTACTCCTTTAAATTGTAATTTCTTTGTTAGCTCTCCTTGTCCTAAAATCTTCACTTTAGGAACTCTGCCTTTTATTTTACCAATTAACTTCTTGTTCAACAAATTTCTTGGAGAAACAATTTCATTACTATTAAATTTTTGCTCAATATCTTTTAAATTAAGAATAACTGGCATAGATTGAATTCTCAATCTGTTCATTTTTGCTCCTTTTCTCTTTTTAGTGGTCTTATGTTTTCCAGTTGTTCCTCTTTTTTTAGGCAAGCGCTTACTTAAGGTTGTATCCCCACCAGCAAAATCTACTCGCGGCTTTTTTCCTGATCGAGATTTTTGTCCTTTAATCCCTTTTCCAGAATAAGTTCCTTTTTTGCCTCCACGACCAATACGTTTACGGGATCTTTTTTTATAAGTAGGCTTTAATTGATATAATTGCATAATATTATTATCTGTTCTTTAATTTCTGCAGCGCTTTAATTGTTGCCTGTGCATTATTTAATTTATTTTTAGTCTTGCCCAAAATTTTTCCTGAAACATTTTCTATGCCAGCCAAATCACAAACTATTCTGACAGCTCCTCCAGCAACAATCCCTCTCCCTTTTATGCCTGGTTTTAATAAAACTTTTGCGCTGCCAAATTTTGCTTCTATTGTATGTGGAATTGTTCCATCAATTAAAACAACTTTAATAATATATTTTTTTGCATTAATAACTGCTTTTTCAACGGCCAAGCTAATATCTTGCCCTTTTGCTACGCCTACACCCACTTTGCCCCTTCTATTGCCAATGACAACAACTGCTCGGAATCTAAAACGCCGGCCACCAGCCATTACTCTAACAACTCGAGCAACGTCAAGCAATTTCTGTTCATATTCTTTTTTTTCTTCTTGTTTAAAAAACATATTAATTTAAAATTCAAGTCCTTCTTTTTTAGCCCCTTCAGCCATTGCTTTAACTCGGCCATGATATCTATAACCTCCTCTGTCAAAAACAACTTTTTTAATTTTCTTCTTTGATGCCTTTTGAGCAATCAATTGTCCGACTTTATAGGCAAGATTAACTTTATTATCCAGGGTTTTGCCTTTTTTTAATTCTAAATCACTAATTGACACTAAAGTTGTCCTTTTATCGTCATCAATTAATTGTCCGCTAATATGTTTATTGCTGCGAAAAACAGAAAAACGCGGACGATCTTTAGTCCCCTTAATTTTTGCCCTAATGCGTTTATGACGATTATAACGTTTTTCTTTTTTTTCTTGCATATTACTCTGTTCCTGTTGCTTTTTTGCCTGCTTTTATTTTGACGATTTCACCAACATATCTAATCCCTTTGCCTTTATATGGTTCTGGTTTGCGCTGATCTCTTATTTTAGCTGCAATCTGGCCAACTAATTGCTTATTAATACCTGAAATAGTAATAATATTCTTATTTACATTAAATTCAATTCCTTGTGGAGCTTCAATTTCAACTGGATGAGAAAAACCAATATTTAAACTTAATTTATTATTCTGAACAGATGCCCTATATCCAACGCCTTGAATCTCCAGCTCTTTTTCAAAACCATCAGTTACGCCTTTAACCATATTAAAAATTAAGGCTCTATGCAATCCCCACAAAGCAGAATAATTTTTTGATTCCTTTTTAGGGCTAATAGATAACTCTTTTTGCCCATCAGACAAATCTTTTAATACTAAGTTAATCTGTGAAGAAATTAGCTGATTTAACTTTCCTTTAGGACCTTTTACTGTAATTTGATTATTATCTATTTTTATTTCAACGTTTTCCGGAATTATAATTGGTTGTTTGCCTATTCTTGACATAAATTTAGTTTAATAAATTTCACAAAGTATTTCTCCTCCAACGCCTTTTTTCTTAGCTTCTTTGTTGGTCATCAATCCTTGATGAGTAGAAATAATGATTAAGCCATAGCCTTGTCTAATTGGTTTTAATTCATCCTTTTTAATATAGGTTCGCAATCCAGGGCTACTTATTCTTTTAAGGCTGTTTATAATAGGCGCATTGTTTTTATACTTTAGCTCAATCTCAATTATCTTTTTTGTCTTTTTGCCTTGAGTGTTTATTTTACCAATTAGGTTTTCTTTCTCTAAAATTTTGGCTAAATTAAATTTTAATTTGGAAAAAGGAATAGTTACTGTCTTGTGAGAAACAGCTTGAGCATTTCTTATTCTAGTTAACATATCTGCAATTGGATCACTCATATATTTTAAACTACCATGAGGATTTTTTTATCCCTGGTATTTCACCTTTATTAGCTAATTCTCTAAAACATATCCGACACAAGCCAAAATTCCGTAAATAGCCCTTTTTTCTCCCACAGCGAAAACAACGCTTTAGTATGCGAGAAGAGAACTTTGGTTTCTTTTTTGCTCTGGCAATAACTGATTTTTTTGGCATAATTACTTTTTTATGGGAAATCCTAATAATTTAAATATGGCCAATCCTGATTTACGCTCTTTACTTGTTGTAACAACAGTGATTTCTAGACCAAAAATATTTTTAGCGCTTTCTGTAGAAATCTCAGGAAAAATAATATGTTCTTTAATGCCAATATTCAAATTACCATTTTGATCAACGCTTTTTTCTTTTAGGCCACGGAAATCGCGACTTCGAGGTAAGGAAATATTTATTAATCTGTCCAGAAAATCATACATTAACTGCTTTCTTAAAGTTACTGACAAGCCAACAACCATCCCAGCCCTTATTTTAAAACCAGCTTCTGATTTCTTGGCTTGGCGCGATACTGGTTTTTGCCCAGTGATCAAAGCCAAATCATGAGCAATTTCTTCTTGAAGCTTCTCGTTTCTATCTGCTGGATTAAATCCGGTATTAACAACAACTTTAGTTATTCTTGGCACAGCTAAATCATTTTTATATCCAAATTGTTCTTTCATGGCTGGAATAACTTGTTTTTGATATTTTTCTTTTAACTTCATATTAAAATTTTTAAATTTCCTGATTGCATTTCTTACAAATTCTATATTTTTTCTTTTCAACTATTTTATAACCTATTCTTGCTGATTTGCCGCATTTGGGACAAATAAACTTAACATTTGAAGAGTCAATCGGTTTAACAATTTCAATAATTTGCCCTTTTTCTCTTTCTTGTTTGGGCTTACGATGTTTTTTGGTAATATTGATTCCTTCAACAATGATCTTATTGTCTCGAGGCAAAACTGACAAAACTTTACCTTTTTTGCCTTTGTCTTTACCAGATATTACTAATATGTTATCACCTTTTTTAATCTTCATAATACTTCTGGAGCTAATGATGCTATTTTATCAAAACCTTTTTCCTTTAGTTCCCGCGGCACTGGTCCGAAAATACGGCCACCTCTAGGATTATGACCATCAACAATAATTGCTGCATTCTCATCAAAAGAAATATATGATCCGTCTTTTCTGCGAAAAGCTTTTTTTTGCCTGACAATTACTGCTCTAACAACTTCTTTCTTTTTAATTGATTTTCTTGGTTCTGCCAACTTAACTGAAGCAACAATAATATCACCGATTTGCGCATAACGTTTGCGGCTTCCTCCTAAAATCTTGAAGCATTGGATTATTTTAGCCCCGCAATTATCAGCTACTTTTAATTTTGTTCCTGCTTGTATCATGATTTCGCCTTCCACTTTTTATCCTTGCTTACTGGCGGACATTCCTGAATAATAACCTTATCTCCTTTTTCGTACTGATTTTTCTCGTCATGGGCCTTATATTTTTTACTGATTTTATACCTTTTGCCATATTTAGGATGTTCTTTATATCTATTAACCAAAACAACTATGGTTTTATCCATTTTATCGCTCACAACAACTCCTCTAAGAAAACGGCCTTTTTTCTTTTCAATATTTTTATTTTTTTTAACTTTATTATTTTTCATTATTACTTTTTATTTTCAAAATAGTTAAAATTCTGGCAATATCTCTGCGTAGCCCTTTAACTCGTTTAATGTTTTTAAGTTTTTTTGAAGCTAAATCAAATTTAAGCTGGCCTAGTTTATGCCTGCTTTCTTGCAAAAGATCTTTTAGTTCTTTATCTGTCTTTTGATGTAATTCTTTAATCTTCATAAAATTCTTGTTAGACCCTAAGGGTCTAACAATTAACGGCTGATAAACTTTGTTTTAATTGGCAATTTATGGCTAGCCCGACGCATTGCTTCTTTTGCCATCTCTTCAGAAATCCCGTCCATTTCAAAAATAATACGGCCTGGTTTAATTGGCATAACATAATGGTCAACACTGCCTTTGCCTCCACCCATTGGCACTTCTATGCCTTTTTTAGTTACTGGCTTGTCAGGGAAAACTCTAATCCAAATTTTTCCTCCACGCTGGACATACCTAGTCATAGTACGTCTAGCTGATTCAATTTGCCTCGCAGTTAACCAACATTCTTCCATAATCTTTAATCCAAAAGAGCCAAAAGACAATTTTGTCCCGCGCGTTGCTTTTCCTTTCCCTCGTCTAGTGCCTTTCTGCCATTTTCTATGTTTTACTTTTTTAGGTGACAACATAATTATTAATCAAATACTTCTCCTTTATAAATCCATACTTTTACACCAATTGTTCCGTAAGTAGTGTAAGCAGTTGCTTGAGCATAGTCAATATCAGAACGTAATGTTTGCAAAGGAACTCTTCCTTTTTTTAGCCATTCTGTACGAGCTATTTCAGCGCCATTTAATCTTCCGCCAACCATTACCTTAGCACCTTTAACTTCTTTATTTTGTATAATTTTATCCAGAGTTTGCTTCATTACTCTGCGATAAGGCATTCTTTTTTCTAATTGCCCAGCCATTTCCATAGCCATAACCGATGCTCGAGTTGTTGGCTGTCCAATTTCTTCTATTTCCAAACGAACTTCCAAATTGGCTGTTCCTATCTCACTTTTTTCAATAATTTCTTTTATTTCTTTTTTAAGCTCTTCTGCTCCGCTTCCTCCTCTTCCAATAACCAGACCTGGCCGAGATGCTCCAATAATAATATTAATAAAATTAACTGATCGCTCTATTTTTATTGAATTAATTCCAGCTTTATCTAATTTTTTCGCTATAAAACTTCGCAATTTTACATCTTGCTCTAAAAAATCCTTGTATTTTTTTCGACTAAACCATTTTGATTTCCAATCATTCACTATGCCTAACCGAAAAATGTATGGATGAACTTTATGTCCCATGATTATTTTATTATATACTATATACTTTTTCTCCTAAAGATCTTTTTAGCATTGCCAAAGGTCTGCCTGCTAAAAAACTTTTTCTTTGATTGAGAAGTTGTTTTATAAGGCTTAGGAGGCAAAACTTTTCTCGGTCTTGAAATAATTTTTGCATCTTCATCTGTTTTTTCTAATGGCTGACTGATTTCTTTTAATAAATCCGGTGTTTTTTCTTCTTTAACAGTTGGCTCAATTTTCTCTTTTGCTAATTTTTTCTTTGTTCCTTTTTTAATTTGATCTAAAATTATTGTTAAATGACTAGTCCTTTTTGCTATTGGCGCGGCTCGACCCATAGCCCTGGGACGCCATCTTTTTAACACGGGACCAGTATCAACAAAAATTTCAGCTATGTAAAGATTATCTTTAGGAGAATCAGCATTATGTTTTGCATTGGCCACTGCTGAATTCAAAAGTTTTAAAACTTGTGTAGATGACCTTTTAGTTAAAAACTTTAACTGATTTTCAGCCTCTACTACTGTTAATCCCTTAATCAGATTAGCTACTAATCTAACTTTTCTGGGAGATATTCTTAAATGTCTTAATTTAGCTTTAATCATTTTCTTTTGGCAGCTGATTCCTGTTCTTTCTGCATTCTGCCGCCATGTTTAACAAATTTTCTTGTTAGAGAAAATTCACCTAATTTGTGGCCAACCATATCTTCAGTAATAAAAACTGAAATATGCTCTTTCCCGTTATGAACCCCAAAAGTAAAGCCAATCATCTCTGGAGTAATTGTACTTGCCCGAGCCCATGTTTTAATTATTGTTTTATCTCCCAATTTTAACTTAGCTATTTTCTTTAATAGCTTATTATCAACATATGGTCCTTTTTTTAGACTTCGTGACATAATTTAATAAATTATTCTATTTTTTCTTCTTCTTTGTCCTTTTCTTTAAAATCAATTTATTGCTTGCTTTCTTATTTTTTCTTGTTTTCACTCCATATGCCAGTTTGCCCCAAGGGGTTTTTGGTCCTTTTCTTAGGCCAATTGATTGACGATTCTCTCCTCCTCCGTGCGGATGATCACAAGCATTCATTGCTGAGCCGCGCACTGTTGGCCGACGACCCATCCAACGGCTCCGACCAGCTTTGCCAATAACTACTGTATTGTGTTCTGGGTTGCTTATCTGTCCAAAACTGGCTAAGCAATCTTCTTTAACCATTCTAATTTCTCCAGAAGGCAATTTAAGATGAGTATATCCTCCTTCATGAGCCATTATTTGTGCAGAACTGCCAGCTGAACGGACTATTTTGCCGCCCTGTTTAGGAGAAAGCTCAATATTATAGACAAAACTGCCAGACAAGATATTTTTTAATTGCATTCTATTCCCAATCTTTAATGCTGCTTTTTCCTGGCAAATAACTTTATGGCCGACTTTAATACCGTCAGGAGCTAAAATATATCTTTTTTCTCCATCTAAATAGTTCAAAAGGGCAATAAAACAACTTCGGTTAGGGTCATATTCTAATGAAACTATATTAGCTGGGACATCAATCTTATCATAACGCTCAAAATCAATCAAACGGTATTTACGTTTATGACCGCCACCTTTATGCCTTACTGTAACTCTGCCGCGATAGCCTCTTCCGGATTTTTTAACTAATTTTTTAGTTAATTTTTTCGCTGGCTTGGTTTTAGTTAAAACAGAATAATCAATTGATGTCATTCCTCTTCTGCCTGGTGTGGTTGGTTTATAACATTTCATATTAATTTTATCTAGGCAATAATTCTATTTTTTCTCCTTTTTTTAAAGTCACGATTGCCTTTTTAAATCCTTTTTTTAGTCCATGTCTCCACCCTTGGCTTTGACCTAATCGTCTTCTTTTTGAAGGCAAATGGATAATGCTCACTTTCTTTACCTTAACTCCATAAAGAGATTCAATAGCTTTCTTTGTTTCGATTTTATTAGCTTTTGAAAAAATTTTAAAAATATATTTATCCTGTTCCGTTAAAAAAGTTGCCTTTTCAGTAATATGCGGTTCTTTAATAACTTGATAAACCTGAAAAGTTTTCTTATTGACTATTTTTCTAGACGATATTTCCTTTTCTGGCTCCTTGGCACCTTCGGTGTCGAGGATCCTCAATGGTTTTGCCATCGGGACTTTTTCAACTTTTTTCTCAATTTTCTTTTTTCTAAATCTATCTAATAAAGACATGAATTTAATTTAAAATTTACTTTAAGTAGGTTTTTTCAATTACTTTAATTGAATCTTGTAGAATTAATAAATATTGATGCGATAGAATATCTAAAATATTCAAACTATCAGCTCTAATTGTCTTTTTTTTAGGGATATTTTTAACTGATTGGCTAATTTTTAAATCTGCTTTAGGCAGAACAATTAAAATACTTTTAGACAAATTCCTTTTCAGTTTTATTCCTAAGTTATCAATTATTTCAACTATTAATTTAGTTTTTCTTTTTGTTAATTCTACTTTATCTAATAAAATTATCTCTTTATCTTTTAATTTAGAAGATAAGGCCATTAATAATGCCTTCTGTTTCATTTTTTTGTTAATCTTTTTACTAAAATTCCTGTCTTTGGTTGGACCAAAAGTTACTCCGCCGCCTCTCCAAATTGGAGAACGGATAGAACCGTGCCTAGCTCTGCCAGTTCCTTTTTGTCTCCATGGTTTACGGCCTCCTCCTCGTTTCTCGCTTCTGTCCTTAGCATGGGCTATAACTTTCCGCGAATTAGCCATTTGGGTTACTACTGCCTGATGAACTAAATCCTTATTCATTGGCACATTAAAAATCTTAGCTGGCAAATCCGCTTTATCAATTTCTTCTCCTTTTTGATTGTATATTATTTCTTTCATATTTTATTTAGCGTCTTTTTTCTTTTCAGCATCAGCTTCTTGTTTTTCCAAATCAGCAATTAATTTTCCTTCTTTTTCTTCTTTAACTGCCTCAATTTCTTTAATAACTATTATTTCTAAAAGTGTTCCTTTTCTGCCTGGAACAGCACCTTTAACAGCCAATAAATTATTTTTTTCATCTACCCGGGCTATTTCTAATCCTTGAATAGTTATTTTATCACTTCCCATGCGACCACCCATTTTTTTCCCTTTGAAAACTCTTTCTGGGAAAGCTGAACCTATTGAACCAGGCGCGCGTTCAGTATGTTTAGTTCCGTGAGAAGCAGGCATGCCTGCAAAGCCGTAGCGTTTAATAACGCCTTGAAATCCTTTGCCCTTAGAAATTCCTGTTATATTAACTATTTCGCCAGGATTGAATGCAGAGATATTGATTTCATCGTCAATTTTTAAACCATTCTGCGAAAATTCTTTTAAGTAGCGAAAAGCTTTGCTTTTCTGAGATTTTTTAATCTTTTTATCATTTAGTTTATCAAAGCCAATCTGAACAGCTGAATAACCGTCTTTTTCTTTTGTTTTTATCTGGACAACAAAACAAGGTCCAGCTTCAATCAGGGTCACTGGGACAACTTGATTATCCTGATTAAAAACTTGAGTCATTCCTATTTTTTTTCCTAAAATAAATTTCATGGGAATTAATTGCTAATAAAATACCGGGCATTAAACCCGGTATTTAATAAGGTATATTGCCGAAATAATTAATTAGAAATAATCATATTGTTTTTATTTCAATATCAACACCAGCTGGCAATGTTAAATTCATCAAAGCATCAATTATTTTGGGACCAGGATTAATAATATCAATTAATCGCTTATGGACTCTCATTTCATACTGTTCACGTGAATCTTTATGCACAAAGCTAGAACGATTAATTGTATATTTATGAATTTCTGTTGGTAAGGGAACCGGACCGCAAATTTTAACGCCATAGCGACTAACTGATTCAACGATTTGCTTTACTGATTGGTCAATAAGCTTATGATCGTATGCTTGAATTTTAATACGAATCTTCTGTTTGACTTCTTTCTCTTTTTTAGGTGCCATTACTTTATTTTATTATCTTAGTTACCACGCCAGCGCCAACTGTTTTGCCCCCTTCTCTAAGAGCAAATCTTTGTTTATTCTCTAAAGCAACCGGTGCTACTAATTTAATTTTCAAATTAACTGTATCTCCTGGCATAACCATTTCAGTCCCTTCTGGCAAATTAACATCACCGGTAACATCGCTTGTTCTAATGAAAAATTGGGGCTTGTATCCGCTGAAGAAAGGAGTATGTCGTCCGCCTTCTTCTTTGCTTAAAATATACACTTCGCCTTCAAATTCCTGATGAGGAGTAATGCTTCCTGGTTTGGTTAGAACTTGCCCCCTTTCAACATCTTCTCTTTTAACCCCTCTTAAAAGAATACCAGCATTGTCTCCGGCTTGTCCTTCTTCAAGTGATTTGTTAAACATTTCAATCCCAGTAACTACTGTTTTTTGAGTATCTTTGATTCCAACAATTTCAACTTCGTCATTAAGCTTAATCTTGCCCCTTTCAATTCTTCCTGTAGCAACAGTTCCTCTGCCTTCTATGGAAAAAACATCTTCAATCGGCATTAAAAAAGGCTCATCAATTGCTCGGGCTGGCTCAGGAATACTTTCGTCAACTGCTTTCATTAATTGCAAAATTGGCCCGCATTTAGGACAATCTTCTTTGCCGCAGCCGCATTCCATTGCTTGCAAAGCAGAACCTCGGATAATAGGAATTTTTTCTCCTTCAAATTCATATTTACTTAAAAGTTCTCTAATTTCCTGCTCAACTAAATCAATTAATTCAGGATCATCAACCTGATCAACCTTGTTTAAAAAGACAACTAAAGCTGGCAAGCCAACTTGACGGGCTAAAAGAATATGCTCCCTTGTCTGAGGCATTGGTCCGTCTGAAGCAGAGACAACTAAAATTGCTCCGTCCATTTGAGCTGCGCCAGTAATCATATTTTTAATATAATCAGCATGGCCTGGACAATCAATATGAGCATAATGACGTTTTTCTGTCTCATACTCAACATGAGCCACTGCAATAGTCAAACCACGCGCCTTTTCTTCTGGCGCATTATCAATATCGCTGACATTTTTATCCTGCGATTTAAAACCAGCTGATTTTAAGCATTTTAAAATAGCTGCTGTTAAAGTTGTTTTGCCATGGTCAACATGACCAATGGTACCTATATTAAGATGAGGCTTAGTTCTTTCAAATTTCTCAGCCATAAATTAAATGAACAGCGAGTAATTAGCAGTGAACCATAAAAGATTCACTAGTTAATATTCTCTATTCACTTATATTAAATTATTTTTATAAAACGGAAAATTAACTTTATGTAAAGTTTACAAGACATCCTCCAAATAGTCAATACTTTGCTAATCTAAAACGGTAAATCTTCTATCTTTACGGCTTGACTATCTTCTTGATTCTCGTTTTCTTTCCATTCGTTAATATCTTTATTAACCTTGTCTATTTCTGGAGCCTGATCTTTTTCTAGGCCTTTTTCATAATCATCTATTTTCATTACTAAATAGGCCGGTTGATCTTCTTCTAATATAATACACTTTCCGCCTTGTTTTTGCAATATTTTTTTTATAGTTTTCCACAGCATAATAATAAGTAATTTTTAATTTTTATTTTTTCTCTCCTATAATCTCCTCTGCCACATTTTTTGGCACTTCAGTATAATGGTCAAATTCCATGGTAAAATTAGCTCGTCCTTGAGTTATTGATCGCAACTGCGTTGCATAGCCAAACATGCCAGACAAAGGCACCTTGGCATTAATAACCTTAACCTTGTTCATTTCTTCTCCTCTGTCTTCCATTTCCTCAATTTTGCCTCTTTTTGAGCTGATATCGCCAATAACATCACCCATAAATTGTTCCGGAGTAATCACTTGTAGTTTCATAATTGGTTCTAAGAGAATTGGATTAGCTTCTTTAAATGCTTTCTGCAAGGCAATTGAACCAGCGATCTTAAAAGCTGATTCAGAGGAATCTACATCATGGAAAGAACCGTCATAAAGAGTTGTCTTTATATCAACCACTGGATAGCCAGCTAAAATTCCTTTACTCATTGCCTCTTTAATTCCTTTTTCCACAGCTGGAATATATTCTTGAGGTATAATTCCTCCTTTAATCGCATCAATAAATTCAAAGCCCTTGCCCTGTTCTTGCGCTTCAATTCGCAACCAGACATGGCCGTATTGGCCGCGACCGCCACTTTGCCTTATGTATTTCCCTTCAGCTTCTGATGTACCTTTAATTGTTTCTTTGTAAGCCACTTGAGGCTGACCAATGTTTGCCTCTACTTTAAACTCTCTTAACATTCGATCAACAAGAACTTCTAAATGCAACTCTCCCATTCCGGAAATAATTGTCTGTCCGGTTTCCAAATCGCCTTTAATTTTAAATGTAGGATCTTCTTCAGCCAATCGTTTCAAAGCCAAGGCCATTTTTTCCTGGTCAGCTTTTGTTTTCGGCTCAATAGCAATAGAAATAACTGGTTCAGGAAAAGTTATTTTTTCTAATATTACTGGATGGTTTGGATCAGCCAAAGTATCGCCAGTAGTCGTATCTTTTAAACCAACTACAGCAGCAATATCCCCAGCGTAGATTTCTTTAACTTCTTCTCGCTTATTAGAATGCATTCTTAAAATTCGGCCAACTCTTTCTTTATCTCCAGTGTTTGAGTTCAAAACATAAGAACCGCTTGCCAAAATACCAGAGTATATCCTTAAATATGCTAGTTGGCCAACAAAAGGATCAGTAGCTACTTTGAAAACTAATGCTGAAAAAGACTGATCGTCTTTACTTTCTTTGATTATTTTTTTTGTTTCGTCTTTAGGGTCAAAACCTTGTACAGGAGGTATATCGCTTGGAGATGGCAGATAATCAACAACAGCATCAAGTAAAAGCTGAATACCTTTATTCTTTAAAGCAGAGCCGCAAAAAACAGGTACTAAATCATAATTAATAACTGCCTTGCGCAAAACTCGTCTTAGGTCTTCTTGTTTAATTTCTTTGTCATTTAAATATGCCTCTGTTAATTTTTCATCCTGTTCAACAATTTTTTCCACTAATTTGTCATGATAATCCTTGCTTTGGTCTTTTAATTCTTCTGGAATTTCTTCTTCAACTATATCTTTGCCATAATCTCCAGTAAATTTATATGCTTTCATTTTAATTAAATCAACCACTCCTTCGTGTTTTTCTTCTAAGCCAATGGGAATTTGCATAGCTATTGCCTTTGGAGTTAATCTTTCCCAAATCGACCTTAAGCTCATTTCGAAATTAGCTCCTGTCCTGTCCAATTTATTAATAAGGCAAATGCGAGGAACTTTAAACTTGTCTGCTTGGTGCCAGACTGTTTCTGACTGTGGTTCTACTCCAGCCACTCCGTCAAAAACAACAACTGCTCCATCTAAAACTCTTAGAGAGCGCTGAACCTCAACAGTAAAATCAATATGTCCAGGCGTATCAATTATATTAATCCTATATTCATTTTCTTTACTATTTTCTTGTGAAAAATATCCTCGTGGAGTCCAGAAACAAGTTGTTGCTGCTGAAGTTATGGTAATACCTCGCTCTCTTTCCTGTTCCATCCAATCCATAATAGCTTCACCTTCGTGAACTTCGCCAATTTTATGAGAAATTCCAGTATAAAAAAGAACCCTTTCAGTTACGGTTGTTTTTCCAGCATCTATATGAGCAATAATGCCAATATCTCTTGTTTTTTCAATAGGATATTCACGCATAATTATTACCAGGAAAAGTGAGCAAAGGCCTTGTTAGCTTCAGCCATCCGATGCATATCTTCTTTCTTCTTAATTGATGCTCCAGTATTTTTAGAAGCATCTAGTAATTCTTCAGCAAGTTTTTGCGCCATTGGCTTGCCTTTTTTATCCCGAGCAATCTGAATAATCCAGCGTATAGCTAAAGTGGTCTTTCTTTCCCCGCGAACTTCGCGAGGAATCTGATAATGAGCACCGCCAATTCTCCGTGATTTTACTTCCACAAAAGGAGAAACGTTTTTAATTGCCTCGTCAAAAACATCTAAGGGTTCTTTCCCTTTTAGAGATTTCTTTATTATCCCCAAGGCATCATAAAATACTTTTTGAGCTGTTGATTTCTTGCCATCCTTTAACAAATAATTAATAAATTTAGCAACTAAAGTGCTATTGTATTGAGGATCTGGGATAATTGTTCTTTTTATTTTTCTTTTTCTACGCATAGATTTAAAGGACAGTTCTTAAAATGATGTCCCTTGAGCACAAGGGCGTCATTTTTAGGACTGTTCTTTATTTTCGGTTTCTGGTTCAGCTATGTCCGCTGCTTCTTTACTTGTTTCTGCTTTTTTTGTAGCTCCTTGTTTTTTAGTTCCGTAACGGCTCCTTTTTTGTTTCCTGCCTTCTACTCCTTCTGTATCTAAAACTCCCCTTACTACATGATAACGAACTCCAGGCAAATCTTTAACCCGTCCGCCTCGAATTAAAATAACTGAATGCTCTTGCAAATTGTGCCCTTCTCCAGGAATATAGGCAGTTACTTCCATACCATTAGTAAGTCTGACTCTGGCAACTTTGCGCAAAGCTGAATTTGGTTTTTTAGGAGTAACTGTATGGACTTTCAGGCAAACGCCGCGCTTAAAAGGCGAGTGTGTTTTGCTTGGTTTGTTTTTAAGCAAATTAAAACTCTTGCCAAGAGCTGGCGTTTTTGGTTTCTTCTTTGAAATTTTTCTTGGTCTTTTAACTAATTGATGAATAGTCGGCATAAAAAAATAATCTACTTATTTAAAATAGCAGATTAATATCATGGTGTCAAACACAAATATTATTTCCCCTGATGGACAACTATTTGAGGGAATGGGATTTCAATGCCTTGTTTGTCAAAAGCAACCTTTATTCTTTTCTTTAATTCGCCAAGCACTGACCATTGTTCTAATGGTTTAACCTCTCCTGATATCTTAATAACCATAGCTGAATCAGCAAGATCATCAACTCGGACAAATTCAGGCGCTTTAATAATTTTGTCTTTCCATTCTGAATCTTTAGACATTTCTTTCCCAACTTGATTAACTACTTTAATTGCTTCTTCTATGTCAGTATTATAAGCAATGCCTATCTTCATATTAACCCTAGCAAATTCTTTAGATAAATTAGAGGCAATCTTTATTTCCCCATTAGGAACATGATGGACTGTTCCATCAACATCTCTTAAAACAGTCATTCTTAAATTGATACTTTCTACTGTTCCTGCTATATCTCCAATTTTGACTACATCGCCTACTCTATATTGATTCTCTAAGATAATAAAAAGGCCAGTAAAAAAATCACGGATAATATATTGAGCGCCAAAACCGATTGCCAAACCAAATATTCCTGCTCCAGCAAGCAAAGGCCCAATATTGACTCCTAATTCTGCAATAATCATCAGAATTGCTGCTGCCCAGACAATAACTTTTACAGTGCCTTCAAAAATGCTTATTAAAGTATCTTCTCTTTTCTTTTCTGCTTCAGGAGTTAAAAATCCTTTAGAAACAATTGCTTTTCTGATAATTTTATCAATTATTGCTCCTGCAAAATAGCGAATAATATAAGCGCCGACAAGAATAACAATAATTTTCATCCCATGAACAAAAACCCAAGGAGTCAAATTCGTTATAAAGTTTTGGAAAAATTCTTGCATAGATTTGTATTATATATTAAAAAAGGGCTTGATGCAAGTCAAGCCCTTCAGTTTGCTCCCTTTTTATGGAAATTTAGGATATGATAACGGAATGTGTTGCCATTTCATATTGTCTGCATTTACGACAAATTCGTATCCAAGATAATTTCTATTGCCTCTACCCCTCACAAAAGAATCTACCTCGCTAATAATAGAGCATGGTCCATCACATGGCACGCCTATTCGTACCCAATATATACCATGTTCAGGCAGATTAAATCCTCCTTGCACATATCCACCTTCTGCCTTGCCATTATTATAAACATCAACTTTTAAATCTCGTGGTGGCGCCCACCCTTCTTTTGAATATTTCGGAGTTGATAAAAATTTCATATAGCTTGCTTCCGAAACGTGCCAGACAAAATTTTCTGCTGGTTTCCTGGTAAAAATAGGAAAAGCGGGAATAGAAAATTCTACTAAATCTCCCTTTATTTGAATTACCGAAAATCTCAATAAAGATGCTTCAGATTCGGTTAGAATTTTCGCCTCTTTTGGAATCCAAGAACTATCAGAATCGTCTCTTTCATTCCACGGTGGAGTTACCTTAAATTCTCCAGCTTGACAAATGCCAAAACTGAAAAGAAAAACCACCAACAAGCCAAAAAAACTCTTTTTCATAGCTAATACCTCTTATTTAAGTTTCTGGTTAATGTCATCTATCCAAACTTCCTTCTTTACTTAAAGAACTAATTAAAACAAATATACCATAAAAGAATATATATGTCAATAACTAATCAAAAAACCGCCTTACTAGCGATATTTTCTAAGGACAGTTCTTCAAAATGATGCTTTCTGAGAAAGTTAAAGAGGCTTGTCCTTCAAAATGATGTTCTTGAGCCAAAGGCGAAAGGACGTCATTTTAAGGACGACGCCTCTGGATTAACCCCACTTCTTCCAAATCTTTTATTTATTTTTAAAACGGCTTCTGACGCCTTTTCCCCTTTTTCCTGCTTTCCTTTTTCTTTTTACCCATCGATCTCATCTTTAATTATCCTCGTATTCTGTTTTTGCTTATTAAAATCCAAAAATTTACTTTTAACTCTCGTTCTTCCTAAAATTCAAAATATATTGATGATGATGATTCATTTTATAAGCATAAGGATAGCCAAAAGGATAGAGTGGTTTATTATCTTGAACTAGTACAACCGAGCCATCAAAACCAAATCCTATATCTTGCATAAGTCTTATAACATCACCGCTCGCATTTGTTTCTTTTTTATTTACCGTAAAGTCGCTAATAATAATTGAACAATGTTTTTTTTCTCTTAATTTTTTATAAACCTCCGCCATAGCCAATTTCAACAAAGATAAAAAATCTTTGTACTCCACTTGATTCCCTAAATCCAGTTTATTATTTGAATAATATTCAACGCCAAACCGCGCGCCATTACGTACATCTTTATCTTTCGTATCTCTTAGTCCACCACCATTATGCCTTAAAATATTATGATATGGTGGCGAGGTTACACAATAATCAATTTTGCCTTTAATTTGAGATATTTTTTTAAGGGAATCGCCACAAATTATCTGTTGATTTTTTTTAAGCTTTATATCCTGCAAACGCTTTCGGCTCATCTGGCAATATTTTCTACTTAAATCTATACCAATGCCTTTTCTATTTTCTTGAGCACTAGCAACAAGAGTTGTTCCTGAACCACAAAATGGATCAAGAACTGTCATATTTTCTTTGGTAAAAAATCTAACCAATTTTTTTATGTCATTGATTAAAAAAGGGGCAGGGTGTTGAAACGCAAATTTATCATCAGCACATTTCTCACTTATCCAAATACTCTTAGTTAATAATAACCACTCTTTGCCCGTTAAATCATTAAGGATATTACGCTTGTCGTATTTTCCTTTTTTTTGAGGCTTCTTTTTTGGCATAATTTTATTTCAAATTAATCAAATCATTTCGTTTAAGTGTTTTATCACTTTTATGTAAATTATAAAAATCTTTTAGTGCGTCGTAATGAATAGTTTGCCATTTATATTTATTATAACCTTCTTGAAACATTGGTTCACCCATTTTTCTCTCAAGCATTTTCTGTCTTTCTTCTGGAATAACAATAAATCTTTTTACCTCGTATTCTTCTGGAATATGAGAAGCCCTCTCGATTGCAGACGTAATGCTAGTGCTATTTTCAACTTCAAAAACATATTTAATGGAGGAATCTTCATACCAAAGAACATCTATCATTGTTATTCTCCGTAGTTTATCATTTGAGAATCCGGAAAGTTCAAGATTTGGTTCAGTGCAATATTTTGATAATTTTTCGTTTTTGAAAGTATCCCCCTGTTCTTTACTGCCAATCCAAACTTTATAACCCGCCTTTTTCCCTATTTCTGACAGGTAATGAATCATTTCGCTATGTTCAGAATCTCTATAATTTACTTCTGGTTTATAACGCCACCTACCATCACCAGTAGTTGTCGCATATTCTTTTAATACCTCTATTACCCCTTTCGTATCTGGTGTTAATCCATTTGGGAAGGTGATAAATAGTTTTTGTAGTATTTCATCGAATGTAACTTTTATATTTCCCCGCAACATATCCAGCACAACTTTTTCAACGCGATCTGATAGAGGCACTTGTTTGAAAAGCATATCCTCTGGATTTTTCAACCACCATTTTGGTCCAAGTTTTCCACCCTTATTTTCAATGAGTACGAATTCCTTGCCAATATTTTCTCTAAGAATATTTACAATATCTTCATGATTGCCTTCAAAAAATTTCCCAGTTGAAAACAACTCAGTATAAATACCATTCAAAATAAATGTCATTTCAGTTGGTTCACCTCTCAATGCGATAATATCTTTAGTAGCCTTAACAACAATTCTCTCATATTCTTCTTTGTTCATTTTTTGATGTTCAGATACTCTTGTCTTTTCAGGTTTTTTGAATCGTAAGTAATAATCACTAATTGCACTTCCGTACGGCATAGCAACACCAGCTTCGGAGACTCTCTTATTTGGCTGATAGAGAATTTTTTCGAAAACGAAACCAGAATATGCGCCAGCTTTGATAACTGAATTCCAAACATTAATTTCTCTGTTATGGAAAGTTAGGGTCAGATAACGCCCAGGCTTTAATACTTTGTAAATTTCCCTCAACGCCTTGGTAAGTAGATTATGATATCTCTCAAAGTCTTTTTTGTGTTCAATTGTTATTTCATCTTGATATGGGATTTCAAATTTTGAATTGTTATGTTTTAACCAGACTGCCCAGAGACTACTTAAACTAAAATATTGAATGAGTCCGCCATAAGGTGGATCGGTCAATACATAATCCACACTATTTTCGGGAATACTCCTCGATAAATCCAGGGCATCAATTGTTAAAATCAGTAAATTTTTGTCTTTTTTATTATCTGCTAATTCCTGAAAATTCTTCGCTATTTTAACTTTGCTAGCAAGTAATTTTTCTGAAGATTTCTTTGCTTTAATAACTCCTTGCCTATCTTCCACCGCTCGCTGAAAAAGTATCACTGGGTTCTGCTCCATATGTCTTTTTGGCAAAATAAATGCAGGTCTTCCCCAGCTTCCAGAATCAGGTCTTTTGCTTTTTGGTCTTCTTGCAGAAACCATAATCGTAACAAGATGTATCATTGAAATAAAAGCAAATTTCAAAAAATCTTTTACTTCTTCGTCATAAATATCTTCAATCTCTTTGTATAAAAACGAAAGCAAATAGAGAGTCCTATTAGTCCAAAGTTTGTAATACTGATCACCAATTCCTTTACGAACAGATTTGAAAAAATCTGTCTTTGGAAATTCATCCCTTGGATACCAAAAAGGAATTTTTAAACTGTCTGATTTTTTGATAATTTGCTTATCAAAATCATCGGGACTTTTCCCTTGAATACCCTTAACACAAGAACATTCATACCTTATAAGTATCGGTGTGTCGCCATCCCAATGAACTCCTGTAGTCCTAGTAATACTTCCACATTTTTCGCATTTTGTAATAAAGACACCAATATCCTTTTCTTTTTTAACAAGTTTTTCCAAAATTTCGCTATAATATTTCCCGAACTTTGAATAGTTAAGTGGTTTGGCTAACATCCCAATCATAAAAGTAGAAATGGGATTAAGATCTACCGCAACCGCTTTTCTTTTTATCTGTACAGCTTCTAATGGAGTAATACCACTGCCAGCAAATGCGTCTAACACAATTTCGTTTTCTTCTGTATAGTTTTCTATATACTTCTTAAAAATATTGTGTGGTTTTTTACCCCAATATTTTAAAGACTTATACATCATTGGGCGCGTAGATTCTACAAGGGCATAATTAATATGCTTTTTGTTTTGAAATGGGTCAGTGATGGTTATCTTGTTTTCTTTTTTTGACATACTGCTATGTGAAATAAATTCGTTTTGCGATTTCAAACGCCACGGCAATTTTAATAATTTTTGCTTCTTTTATTCCTTTGATTTTCATAAATTCATCCAAACGTTTACCTGCTAATCCCTTAAGGTCTTTATATTCAAGCAGCATTTCTTCTGCTATATCTAAAGCAGATTTTCCTTTGAGACCATGACCAATTAAAATTGCCAAAAGTTCTTTATCAGACAAAGATTCTGGCCCAAATTTTAATAATTTTTCTCTTGGTCTTTGATCTTCTGGTAAATCTTTGATTCTTGTCATATATTTTTATTTAATCAATTCCTCAACCTCAATCACTAGTCCCTTCGTCCATCTCACTAGTTTCATTATAAAAAAACTTAGAGGAGATTGATTGAATATATTTTTTAAATATATCTTTCATGTTATGTTTTTATAATATTTTTATTTTTTTAATTCAGAGGCATTATCCTTAAAATGACATAAATTAAGGACAGTTCTCTTGAGCCATAAATCTTACTTTAATCATACCTTTATGGCTGTTTTTGGTCAATCAAAAAACCGCCTAAAAGGTGGTTTTTATCCAATTAATTCTTGCTCAATTTTCTCTAATTCTTCTTTAGTTTGTGTATCCGCCTTCGACATAGAATTATTTAAAACATTCCTCAAAAAGATATTCTTTAATTCCAAAGTAAATGTTTAATTATTTTAATTATACCTATTTTTATCTTCTTTGACAACACACTAAAAAAGCACAATCATACCCTATTAACAAGTGAAAAAACTATAAAAATATGTCAATTTCTGCTAAAATAAAAGTAATGCTTTTAAAAAGAAGATTAGTTAAATATATTGATGAGTTTCTGGATAACAATTCAGAGTTTTCTGATAGTGTAATACAAACTATGGATGAAATTGGAATACCTGCCAAACTAATAATGAAAAGATTTATGATTAAAGAAAATATAGGAAAACGGAAAATGATAAAACTTATTATTGATTGTAAAGATGATAACTATATTGAAGTGAAAAAACTGACTATCCGAGTAACCAATAAAGGGAGAATGTTTATTAAGCGTTATGTCTTTTTTGGTAAGGCATTGGAACAAATGAATATAAGTGCTGTATATATATTGTTTCTTATAGCTGGAATAATAATTGGTTTCATTATTACTTATATTATCATTCCACTTATTAAGCTAATAAAATGAAATACACTATTAAACATTTACAAAGAGATTTCCCTAATGATGATGTCTGTCTAGACTATATCTTTAGAAATAGGTTTCCTGAATAGCTTTACTTAGGAGATTTAGAAACTTTTTTTGGTTGGTTTATTCATAAGTTAATTATACACAATATTAACATTGACTCCAAAAACAACAAATGTTAATATATTAGGAATGCCCTAATAAAATAGGGTTTTTAATTTTAAAACAAAAACACTCCTGTCGTTGAAAATAAGAGTGTCTTTGTTTGAGATGTTGGAGAGGTTAACCGAAATGGTATCGGCTTCGTCTTATAAGCGATTAAGCACTGAAATGCTTTGAGGGTTCGAATCCCTCCCTCTCCGCAATTTTTTTCTCTTTTTCTATCTTAGCATTTTTTGTTAATCCCGTCATTCTTTGTTAATACTAAACTGGGGATAACTCAATTTGCTAAATAGGCTAACACTCTATCATATATATTAATTTTGTCAATTGTTAAAGGTCGAATGTAAAATATCAATAATAAAGAAAGATAAAAATATGACTTCTAAAGAATTAATGAAAGAATATTTTAATGGTGGTAATGCTATCAACATCCCTTATTCTGCTATAAAAGAGGCGCTTAAACAAATTAAAGAAATAGGTGATGAACTAGATAAAGAAAGAGAAGGGAAGAATCAAAGTGGCGGAGTTTATCCTAAACCAGGTCGTATAAATCCTGGAAGATAATACTAATCCCTTTTTTTAGGACTAATGCTTGGGACTTTTTTAAGACCAAGCATTTTTCTTAATTCATTTCTAGTAATAATCTTACCAGAAATAAGCTGATATAATTTGTCAGCATTTTCTATGGATTTTTTTATTTTTAATCCAGAGGCATCGTCCTTAAAATGACGTCCTTGCTTCGCAAGAAGCATCATTTTGAAGGACAAGCCTCTTAAATGTGTCAGAAGATATTACAAAATACAAAAATCCCCGATGTTTCGGGGAATTTTTAATCTTGGGTGCCTAGAGGGAGTTGAACCCTCGATACCTCTTCCACAAAGAGGAGTTTTACCGCTAAACTATAGGCACCATATGGTACGCCTGGAGGGATTTGAACCCCCGACCTAAGGATTAGAAATCCTTTGCTCTGTCCACTGAGCTACAGGCGCTTGATCCATAAAACCATAACAGAAAATTATAAAAAAGTCAAAATTAATCATTGAAAGGATCGTAATATTGAGTTTTTCTAACACGAGAAAGATTCTCTTCACGTTCATTAATATCAGATAGAACTTTCTCCAGAGTTTCCTGATCAATAACTATTTTTTCAATATTTAATTCTGTCTGAGTTTCCATAGCAAGATGGACATATTGATAATATACAAAGATATTAATACATATTAAAGAAGCAAAAAATATTCCTAAAATAATCGGGTAATGTTTTCTTAAAAAATTATAGATATTAATTAATATTGATATTCTTTCCATGTTCCTCTATTGAGTATAAACTTTAATACTTAAAATGGTCTCTAAATCGCCTTCTTCTTTAGCTAATCTTTTAATTGTCAAATTATCTATTTTTATTAACCTATAAGGCGGGTAAGGAATGTTCTCTAAATTGGCCAGAAAATCAAGCGATTTTGAGAAACTGCCCCAAAGATAAATATTAAGCGTGAGATAGGATGATTCTTTTTCGTCCGACGGATTAGAACTAACTGATTTAATTTCAAAAGAATTGTTGGTTTTCTTAGCAACTGTTTCTAAGTTAGTAATAAATCCAACTGTTTCTTCTGGATCAAGAAAGGCTTTCTCAAGAGACAGCAAATCCGGCTGGTTATCTTTATAATTCTTTCTCAATTCTTTAAGCAAGGAAATTCTTTGTTCTAATTTAGACAAAATTTCCTGGTTATTAAAACATTCTTTAGAGGCAATGCTTATTCTATTTATCAAGGGGTAAATAATCAATCCAACAAAAACAGCCAGGCCAGCTAAGCCAATAGATAAAGATAAAAAAAGTTTTTTTTGAGCAGTTAACATTTATTTAACAGGTGAAAAGCTAAAGCTAAAATCTATATCTTTCTGTTTAATTAAATTAGATAAAGGAGATTTTATTTCAACAAAAGATGTACTTTTTTCTAATGATTCCTGAAACAAAAGAAGAGTGTCTCTTTTATCAGCCCAGCCAGATATATTAATACGATTAGTGTCTGTTTGGCTGGAAAAACTATTTAAATAAATTCCATTGGGAACAATTTGAGCTAATTCCTCTAAAATAGGAGTCCAGACAATCAAATCTCTTTCTTTAATAAAAACTTTATTGATTTGCTGGTTAGCCTGTTTAATATTTTCCTCTGTTTCCATTAAAGACTGGTTTTCTTTATTCCCTTTTTTATCTTCTATCAATAAACTCTGAGTTTTTAAAAAAATAACCAAACAAAAATATGTACTTGCTAAAAGAAGGCTAAAAATAATTAAAATAAATAAAAGATAAACGCCAAAAGAAACAATAAGATAATTAAAATCAGATAATTCTATTTCTTTTTTTTCTTTTGGCGGCAATAAATTAAGTTTAATCATAAGGCCTTAAAGCTAATCCTAATGCAGTTGCATAAGTTAATGGTTTTTTAAGTTCCTTGGCAATAATTCTCTTTTCCTTTTTGTCTAAAGGAATATTAATCAAAGGATCGCCTATTTCAATTGGCAAATCTAATTTTTCATTTAAAAAAGAAGGCAAATTTAATAAAAAAGAGTCTCCTCCACAAAGCAAAACTCTTTTAATTCTGCTGTCACGGCTATTCACATGTGAATGATTATGATAAAAAGAAATATAATCTTTAATTTTTTTAGCCAAGTCATTAATAATTGGCTCTAGAGCGTGATAAACTTTTTTATCCTTATTTTTATCTAACCCAACTTTAACTTTCAATTGATTAGCCTTTTTTGTATCAACTTTTAATTCTTTTATAATCGCCTTATTAAAAAGATTGCCGGAAATATTAACATGAGAAGTAAAGCAAATAGTTGAATTAGAAAAAATAACAAAATTAGTCCCACTAGCCCCTAAGTCAACAATAACTGTAGGAGTAGAATCATTAGGGACAATTAAACTTCTAACAACAGCCACTGATTCTGGTTCAAGAGTAATTGGCTTTAGGCCGCTTTTTATTAAAAGGTTTAGATAACTTTCAACTAATTTTCGCGGACTAGCAGCAATTAAAATATCTATCTGATTTGAATTATTTTTTGGCAAGCTAATCACCTGCCAGCTTAAATATACTTCATCAATGCTCAGGGGAATATGAGCCTCTGCTTCCCATTTAACTGCCTTATCAATCTCCTCTTTTTTCATTTTCGGCAGCTGGATTATACGGATAAAAACTCTCTCTTCAGGTAAATTGCAAATAACCCGTTTCCCTTGAAGAGTCGTTTTGTTTGTTTTTTTAAGGGTCTCTTTAAGAATAAAAGATAACTCTTTTTCTTTTTTTATGTCTCCATCTTCAATTAGCCCAGCTGGAATATCTTTTTTAATAAAACTTGATAAATACAATTTTCCTTTTTTCTTTCTAAATTGAACAATCTTAAAAGAAAGATTGCTTAAATCTAATCCAAAACATGGTTTTTTATAGAAATCAAACATATATTTTATTCTATCATTTTTCTTTTGTTCAGCCAAGCTGTTAATAAAACTCCTAGGGTATCAATGGTTATATCATTAAAAGACGGCTCTCTCCCTGGAATAAAACTTTGGTGGTATTCATCAGAAAATGCATACAGAACTGACAGAATAATTGCTAAAAATAAAATCTTCTTTTTTGAGATATTATAATTTTTTAGAACCCTGATTAAAAGAAAAGTTAAAATAATATACTCCAAAAAATGAGCCATCTTGCCAAATAAAAATTCTGCTGTCTGAGGCAGGTCAGATTTTAAATCTGGCTGATGAGAAAGAAAGAAAATAAAACCAGCCCAAGCAAAAACCAAAATCCAATTTTGAATCTTTATTTTCATAAAAATCTTATTTCTTAAAATATTCTACAAACTTTGTTAATGGCTGGCTGTTTAAAATATCTTTTTTTTCTGCCCAGCCGCGGCGGGCTTGAGCAACGCCTAATTCCATCATTTTAAAATAATCAATATTATGTACGTCAGTGCCAATAGTCATTTTGACTCCGGCTTCTTTGGCAAGACGGATATTAGTATCTTTTAAATCTAAACGGCTGGCATGAGCATTGATTTCTAAAGCTGTTTTGTTTTCTTTGGCTTTTTTAAGAATTTTTTCAAAGTCTATCTTATAACCAGGCCTTTTGTTAATAACCCGTCCTGTAGGGTGAGCAATTACGTCTACATTAGGATTCTCTATTGCCTTGATTATTCGCTGAGTCATTTTATCTCTATCCATTTTGAATCCAAAATGCACTGCGCCTAAAACAAAATCTAATTTAGACAAAACTTCATCTTTAATGAATAAGCTTCCGTCTGATTTAATGTCAACTTCTATTCCTTTTAATACTTTAATTCCTTTAATTTTTTTATTAACCCTGTCTATTTCAGCCATCTGCTTTAAAATTTGTTTTTCATCCAAACCATGAATTATTCCTAATGGACTGGCATGGTCAGTAATAATTAAATATTCATAACCAATTCTTCTCGCTATTTTAGCCAGACCTTCAATTGTTTCTGTTCCATCGCTCCAATCGCTGTGGCAATGACATTCTCCTTTAATATCATTATAGCCAATTAGTTTTGGCAATTGATCATCCAAAGCAGCTTCAATTTCACCGCTATTAGTTCTTAATTCTGGTTCAATGTATGGAAGATTGATTGAATTATAGACCTCTTTCTCGTTTTTGCCAGCTATTTGTTTTCCTTTTTTATTATAAACACCATATTCATTTAATTTTAAACCTTTTTTCTTGGCTATTTTTCGCAAAGCAATATTATGGTCCTTGCTCCCTGTAAAATATTGTAGAGCAGCGCCAAAATTTTGTTTCTTAACTATTCTTAAATCCGCGTCAAAGCCCTGTTTAAAATGAACCGACGACTTAGTCATTCCTTTGGCCCAAACTTTAACTATTCCAGGCATTTGAATAAAAAAATCCATAATTTTGCCTGGCTTTGAAGAAATTACCAGAATATCAATATCTCCGACTGTCTCTTTCATGCGCCTAATTGACCCAGCCGGGCATATTTTTTTCACTTCTGGCATTTTCTTAAAATTACTTACAATTTTACGGACTATGGGTAAAATAGCGCCTAATAAGAATCTGCCCTTGTTTTGTTTAGCTAGGACAATACTTTGCAAAATATTTTTCTCGCTTTTTTCTCCAAATCCATCTAATTTTCCTATTTTGCCTGAAACAGCTGCTTTTTCTAAATCTTTAAAATTTTTAATTTTTAATTTCTGGTAAAGAATTTTTATTCTCTTAGCCCCTAATCCTTGAACAGTCATTAATGATTCCAAGTCAATTGGACATTCTTTTTTAAGTTTTTGATAGGCCTTAATTTTGCCAGTTTTAATAAATTCCTCAATTTTTTTGCCAATTGCCTGGCCAATGCCGGGAATCTTTTTCAATTCATTGACTCCGCCTTTTTCATAAATAATTTCAATATCTTCTTTTAATGAATCTAAAACCCGGGCCGCCTTATTATACGCCCGAGATTTAAAAAAAGAGTCTTCCTTTATTTCAATAAAATCAGCCATTTGATAAAAAATTTGAGCTATTTCTAGGTTTTTCATTTAATTTAATTCATTTTATTGTTGGAATATGCGGAATCTCTTTATCTTTAGAACATATCTTTTTATAAATCAAAACAGGTAAAGCAGCGCTTAATAGAACCAAAATTAAAACACCAATAAAAAGAACATTAAAGCCAAAGCGATTTGCAATCATACCTCCTAATCCTCCTGCTATTCCTGTGCCTATGCCTATTAAAGCAGCTCTAGTACTCCAATCAAATGCCTCTCTGTTCTTATCAATATGCCTTGTAAAAATAGCTCCGTAAGCGGCTATATTCATACTCATGCCAAAGGCATAAAATATATGGAAAAAATAAATATGCCAAGTTAATGAAGATATCATATATCCAAAAACAGCTCCGGCTGCTAAAAGATTGCCAATGATAATAAAATAGAGATCATCTTTTTCACCGTGGTTTTTATCCAAATAATGGCCAAAAGGCACCACAGTCAAAGAAATAATAATCCAATATATAGCTGCAACATAACCAGCAAATTCAATGTTTCCGCCTTTTATATTTTCAATCAAAAAAATAGCGAAAATAGGAGTTATGAACCCGAAGCCAGAAGCCAAAGCCACATCTGAAAAGATTAAAATTTTAATTACTTTATTAATTGACTGCATAATCTTATTATAAATTCCTTGCCCAAGGATGACAAGTAGAAAGCTGTTTCATTCCTAGCCAAATACCTTTTAAAATCCCGTATTTTTCTATTGATTGATATGTATATTCAGAACAGGTTGGATAATGTCGGCATTGGCCTAAAAGCCGGAGAATAGGAAAATATCCATGATCCGGAGATATGGTTTTCTGATATATTTTTATTAGTAATAAAATAACGAATTTCATTTAATTAATTCCTTATATTATATTATATCATTAAGAGAAAATTAAAAAGGTCTCTTGGAATAATCTTTATCTATTCCAAAAGACCTCGTTTGAAAAGTTAGGGATATTTCTTTTTCAGAATGTTAACCAAGCTAACTTGATACATTAGAACACCGGCCTCTACTTTAAATTCCTCCTGACAAATATTACAGAAGAATTTGATCATTTGATGGGTAAGTGCCCGAGAAGGAACATTGAGGCTAACTTTCATCTCTTTAAAAGAAATATTACTCTTTTGACATCCAGGACATCTATATTCCTTTATTTCATTCTCTGCTGTCATTTTACCCTCCTTTCCGCCAATCCTTTGACCAGTGTGTATAACCTAAAATTGTTTGCTGTTTTTGAAAAATAAGAGCAATTAGAGCTACACGAATCCATACGCCATTTCTTGGCTGCCTCCAGAAGACCACTCTCTTATCTCTAGAATAACTAACCTCTTGGTCTATTTCGTCTCTTTTTGGAAGAGGATGCATTAAGACAGCATCTTTCTTCATCAGCTTTAAATACTCTTTCTTGAATTTATATTTAGGATCAACTGGTTCAGGAATTTTCTTGGTTTGACCATTTTTTTCATTCCATTCATCCTGGATGCGAGTCATATAAATTGCATCAGCCAAAGGAATTATTTCTTCTAAATTATCCTCTTCTAAATAAGTAATATTATGACTGGTGAGAAAATCTTTAATGTCTTTTCCCATTCTTAAATGGGACGGCGAAACAAAAATCAGTTTCATATCATGGTAATTTTTCATCAAATAAGATAAGGAGCGGACAGTTCTGCCTCTTTTCAAGTCGCCGCACATAACTATTGTCCGGCCATCAATCTTTCCATCAAAAGATTTATGCAAAGTATAGATATCAGTTAGGGCTTGGGTAGGGTGCTGGTCTTTGCCAGAGCCAGCATTGATAATTGGAATACGGCGGTCAGATTTATTCAATACCCAGGCGCCTTTTTCAACGGCTTGCTTCTCTGGATACCTCATAATTATCAAGTCAACATAGCTACTAAAGGTTCTGATAGAGTCCTCTAGCGTTTCGCCCTTAGCTTCAGAGGAAACGCTTGGGTCGCGAATATCCCGGATACTCATACCTAAAGTTTCTTGGGCTGTTTCAAAGGAGAGGAATGTTCGGCTGCTTGGCTGATAAAAGAAATTAAGAGCATGAGTGCCAGAGAGTAATTTTCTTAAAAATTTCACTCCTTCTTGTTTATTTTTATTAATAGTTCTGGCTCTTTCAGCTATTTGGCAAAGAAGATCCAAATTTTCTCGGTTAAACTGCTGGGCAAATAAAACATGAAAGGGATTGCCAGTATGCAAATTGTTAAGAAAAATAATTTTCTCCTTTTCTTCCATAGCAACAAATTTCTGCCAGCTCATCTTATGAGCCATTTCTTCTATTTCTTGGCTATTCATTTATTCCCTCCATTATTATATTGTTAAGGTCGTTTATTTTTCTGAAATCTAACAAATTAATTGATAATTGTCAATTATATCTTCTTAATGAAAAACCTCGGCCGTAAAGACATATAAATCTACATCATCATTTTTCCAGCAGTCCCAGGACAAACCGGCTTTTTGAGAACATAGTTCGCCCATAAATTTATCCAAATCCCAGTTATTTTCTGTAGCTACCTGGGGTAGAAAAACCCCTGAATAAAGGCCTTGTCTTATTTGAACACCGTGTTTGCCAAGTTCTATTTGACGCCAATCATTTATTTTTCTCAATGGGCTTAAAACAGAAATTTCATATTCTAAATCATTTAATTCATCCGCTTGAACTGGAGTAAAACGGCTATCTTGAACAGCAGCAGAAATTGCCATCTGGGAAACTACTTGAGACAAAGGAATATCTGGTTCAAACCGGCCAATACAGCCACGCAATTGGCCATTTTTCTTCAAAGTAACAAAAGCACCCAAATTCTCGTTTAATAAAGAATCTTCTATTTCAAAATCAGACATCTTTTCTTCTTTAACATATTTTTCTACTGATGCTCTGGCAATTTCTAAAAGCTTATTTTTTTGTTCAAAATTAAGTTCAAATGCAGAATCCTTATTATCCCACATAAAAGCAAAAGAAGAATATCCAACTACTCGTAATGGGTCTCCAAAATCCAGGTCGCCAGAATTAACGTATTTCAAAAACTTAATTTCTGAATTATCCATTTTCCCTGCTATTTTTATAACTGCTTCCACGGCTTTTTGAGCGCATAAACAAGTATTTAAATTATCAATATTCTCTTTTTCTAATTTACTGATTGTATTTTGCAAATTAGTAATTTTTCCAGTTAGAATTGCGTCAATAACTTTCTTGTCAGCATAATTTGCCTTTTCATAACTTGGATAATGAGACATATCTGAACTGGCAATAATTAAAGTTTTATCATCTGTATATTTAGATAATGCATTGCTAATTTCTTCTAAATCATTTTCGCTTAATTCGTGACCAATTAAAATAGGTAAAAGCTTAAATTTCTTTAAAACAGTTTGCAAAAAAGGAACTTCCACTTCTAAAGAATGTTCTGGTTTATGAGTGCTGGAATCAACCTTAAATAAAGAACTTTCTTTTATTAAGGCATCTTGCAAACCAATATCTAAATCTACTTGGCCCAAAGGCGTTTGCCATGCATCATTGCCATCAATAATTACTCCATTTAAATGAAAATTATGGCTGCAGCCAATCAAAATTACTTTCTTGATGTCTTGTCCTTGGATTGCCTTAAATCCATAAGCTGCCACTCCTCCAGAATAAACATAACCAGCATGCGGCATAATCAAGGCCCTAACTGGCTTTTTTATTTCAAGCAGTTCTGCTTCATTCAAAAACTGGCTAATCATTTGAGCCAGTTCTTCTTTGTTCTCTGGATAAAATTGCCCTTCAACAGCTGGCTCACGAACAGTTTTTTCTTTTTGTTCTTTATTTTGTTCTTGATTATTCATAGTTTCATTCCTTCTATTATTATAACTAAAATTAAAAATAACCAAAACCCTTTCATGTTAAAACAAACTGGATTGTTTTGAAAAATTATCTCGTTCTTTGTCTTTGAAAATTTCAATTTTACCAAATTCTCCGTCATATCCAGGCTCAATATGGACCTTGTCTTGACGAACCCTTTTTACTCCTTCAGCAATTTCAGCTGAACTAACTCCTTTTATTTGTTCAATGTCAATTTCTAAAAGTATTTTAAATTCAGAGCCAAAATGCTTGATCAAATTCTTGTACTCTTCCCTAACAGCCTTGCTAGATACTCCTATATTTTTTGCATCAGCAATAATTTCTTCTAAAGGAATTAAATGTTTAAAAGGAATGGTCTTATTTGGCTTTTCTCCTTTTTCTCTGTCAGACAAATCATCAATTCTATGAGAAACGCCAATAGTTAATGGCTTTTTGCATTTAGGACAAATATTATTTATTTTTTTAGCCTGCTTTGGAGTCAAGCAGACATTGCATTTACGATGCCCATCATAATAATATTTGCCCTCTTGAGGAAAAAACTCAATTGTTTCTAAGAATTTTTTAGGATCTCTGCTTTTAATTGCTTCTTTCATATCTAAATAACTTAACCCAGTATCAAAAATATTTGCTTCCCTGCCAATTTTGCTAGGACTATGCGCGTCTGAATTACTAACTAAAGTAATCTTGTCTAATGCCTGCCATTGCCAATTCATTTCTGGATCGCTAGATAATCCTGTTTCTCCAGCATAAATATATTTAGAATATTCTTCAAAACATTCTTCCAAAGAATCAAATCCAGAGTTAGCTCCAAATAAACCAAACCAGGGAGTCCAAATATGAGCAGGGATAACCATACAATCTTCAGAAGTATTAAAAGCTATTTTAGCCAACTCTTTAGCATCTAATCCTAAAATTGGCCTTCCATCTGATTTAAGATTGCCAATCCAGCCCAAACGAGTATTTATTTTTTCCACTGTTTTAAAATCAGGAGCTAGAATAATAATATGGATTTTTCTAGTTCGATTATTTTTCGAATAAATACAGCTTATTTCACTAGTTAGTAAGAAACGTATTTTTCTATCTTCTTTGCTATTATTTCCATTATCAGGCATCCAATCATTATCTAAAATGGAAGAACGAGTTGATTTCTTTAATTTTAAAAAACCAGGTTCAGCCGGTTCAAGCTTTGTTTTAAGCTCTTTTAGCCAGAGAGGATGGGTAAAATCGCCAGTCCCCATGACTTTAATTCCCTTAATTTTGGCCCACTTATTAAGGTGATCAATGTCCATATCCTTAGAAGTAGCCCGTGAATATTTAGAATGAATATGTAAATCAGCAATAAAACGCATAGTAATAATTAATAAAAGCGGCTAGCTTTCATTATACCCAAAACTAACCAGAACATCAATTGACCTTGCTGAAGCGTCCAGAAAAAATGGTCAAATAAGGCAATAAACAAAAAAGAAAAGACAAGTAATAAGAGAAAACCTTCTTGGCGATTGATTTTTCTCAATAATTGAAAAATAAAAAATAGAAATAAAAATAATCCTATCAGTCCTGTTTCGCTAGCAATTAATAAATATACATTATGAACTGGCTGATGGATCCAAGACGATAGCAAATTAATCATTTGCCTAATTTCCCAAACAAAATTACCTATGCCTATTCCTAATAAAGGACAGTCCTTAATAATAGAAAAGGCAGCTTGAGTATAAAAAACACGCAGACCAATTGATTGTTCAGTCAGGGAAACAGAAAAACGCGAAGAAATTTCCGACCAGGCCAGAACAATGAACAAAGAACAATAAACAATGAACAATAAAAAAATTGAGATAATTTTTTTGGAAAATTGTTTGTCTTTTATTTTTTGAGATTGCCAGAATATAAAAATAAAATAGATTAAGCTGGACAATAAAAAAGTAAAGATAATAATTCTGGAAAAAGTAAGCCAGAGGGCAGTAAGCAATGAACAATAAACAATGAGCAACGAACAATAACCCAAAAAGGAATGTTTTTTACTTAGCCAGAGAAAATAAAAACAAAAAATACTCAAGACAAGAGAAGCAGCTAAAACATTAGGATGAGGAAAAGTTCCGTATACACGAACAATTTTTGTCCCATTAACAATGATTTTAGCTATGCCATCTATCTCTATTCCTAAAGGGCTTTCTGCTAAAAATTTTAACCCCAAACTCTTTTGCTGAATATATTGACTAATAGCAATGATAGATTGGCATAAACCGCTAGCAATAAAAACATAAGCCAATTTTTTAAAATTGAGGAGTTGTTTAAAATTATATTTTAAATAAAAAAACAAGCCAGTCATTTCTAGAAGTTTAAACCAATGATAAAAACCTAGCTGAATATTATTTGCCCGAATTAGTGAGATAGAACTGATAATTAAAAAAAACACCAGCCAAAAACTGGGTTTTTTTATAATCATTTGAAATGAAAATGGGTTCTTAAAAAATCGTTGTTTTCTTATCCGCCAGAACCAAAGAAAAAAGATTAAAATAAGCAGAACATCAGTTAAATAAAGATAAGCGCTAGTCCATTCATTAAAGCTATCTCCCCATTGATAAAATATTTTCCGCGTTTGAAAAGGCAAACAGAAAATCAAAAAATAAAAAAGAATTTTTTCTAAATAAATTAGCATAATTCTTCTTTGACCACTTCCCTATCATCCCAAGGTATCTTTTTATTATTAGCGACACATATCCACGGTTCACATCCCTTGCCAGTAATAATAACCAAATCTCCCTGATTAGCTAAGCTAATCGCTTTTTTAATTGCTTTTCTTCTGTCTAAAATTATCTCAAATGGAGCTTTATTTTTAATTCCTTTTTTAATTTCAGATAAAATCCGGCTTGGATCTTCATCATACGGATCCTCATTGGTTAAAATAATATAATCACAATATTTAGCAGCAATCTTGCCTAATTCTGGTCTTTTCCATTTGTCTCGTCCCCCGCCAGCCGCTCCTAAAACGCCTATTAAACGGCCAGACACTATCTGTTTAGCTACTTGATAAACCTTTTCCAAGGCATCAGGAGTATGAGCATAATCAACTATTATTGTAAATGGTTCTTTAATAATAAATTCCATCCGGCCAGGAATACTTTTTATATTTTCTAGAGCCAATTTTATTTTATTAAAAGACACTCCTTCTGCTTGAGCCGCAAACATAGCGGCCAAAGCATTAGAAATATTAAATTGGCCTAAAATATTTAACTTGAATTTTACTTCAGAATTTATAGTATAGCCAATCTTTTTTTTGGCGGGAAATTTCATAAAATAATCAGCTGATGGATCGTCTAAATTGACAATAATCTTTCCATTATTTTTTAACGCTTGGAAAAGCTTACCCTTGGCTTTTTTATAATTCTCAAATCCTCCGTGGGATTCTAAATGTTCAGGCGTTAAATTAGTAAAAATTATTGAATCAAAGCCAATGAATTTATGACGATACTGTTTAATCCCTTCTGAAGTTACTTCTAAAACCGCATACTGACATTTAGATTGAACAGCTTGTTGTAAAAACTTCTGGATTTTTAACCTGCCTGGCATAGTCATTTTTAAATTATTTGGCCAGACCTTATTTTTAATTTTAAATTGAATTGAAGAAAGAGCAGCCACCTTATAACCAGCTTGTTCTAAAATTCGGCTAATCAAAAAAACAACCGTGGATTTGCCATTAGTCCCGGTCACGCCAATCACTTTCAGTTTTTTAGAAGGGAATCCATAAATAATTGCCCCTAAAAAAGCCCATACAAAATGATACCAATTCAACAAAAAATTAGGTATTATTCTTTTTAAGAAGTTTTTCATGAAATCTTTCTGGCTAAGTTATAAATTTTGTACCACAATGGCTGAAAAATTAGGTCGAAAGCGCCGGGATGTGTAATTTCTTGACCATTAAACCCTTTTTTGAAACGGGTTACTCCAGGCCATTTTTTTTCATTAATTCCCCAAAAATCATAATGTTTAAAACCAAGCTCTTTGGCTTGTAGAATTGTTTGCCATTGCAATAAATAAGGAGCCATTAAATTACGAAAATTATAATCAGAAGCGCCGTGTAAATAAACAACTGTCTGCCCAAAAAAACAAACCAGATTAGCAGAAATAACTTTATTTTTGTATTTAGCTAAAATTAATCTGATTATTCCTTGTTTTCCTAAAACTTCTATCATTTTCTTATAATATCCTTGGTCATGAATATGAAAATTATCCCTTTTAGCAGTTTCTTTTGATAATCTTAAAAAATCATCTATTTTTTTATT